>Ga0209690_1000004_pt1 | contig 165224 bp, 158 predicted proteins | sample GraSoiAngelo_150_FD_186164 | JGI IMG/M metagenome (GOLD analysis project Ga0209690, IMG submission 186164) | Grasslands soil microbial communities from the Angelo Coastal Reserve, California, USA - 14_1009_09_40cm (SPAdes) (version 2) | ecosystem: Environmental > Terrestrial > Soil >... | reverse complement strand
GCTCCTCGAGTTTCTCGCCTTCGACCTCGGCGTGCACGAGCACGCTCGTCAAATCGTCGGTCGGGTGCTCGCGGCGCTCGGCGATCAGCTTGCGGCAGCGCTCGAAGATCTCGGGGATGTCTTTTTCGAGCACCCCCTCTATGCCGGAGGGGTTGAGGTCCACATCGCCCGCCCCGAGCGTCGAGTTCATTAGGTTGGCCCACACGGCGTCGTCCTCGGGCGGGATGCCCATGAAGCTTCCGATCACGCGCGCGACCACCGGCTGCGCGACCTCGTTGACGAGCTCGCAGCCCTCGCGCCCCTCCACGCGCGAGAGGACGTCGCGCACGATCGCCCTGATCGCGTCCTCGTGCGCGGCGATGCGCTTGGGCGTGAAGCCCGCCTGGAAGAGCGCCTTCAGGCGGTCGTGCTTGGGCGGGTCCATGCCGATGAACATCGCCTGTATGAGCTCGACCGGGAACACGACCGAGAGCGCGGTGATGCCGCCGCGTTCGGAGGAGTACGTCTGCCAGTCGCGGCTGACGGCATGGATGTCGTCGGCCGTCGTGACCGACCAGTAGCCGGCCTCCTCGGGGTACTCGCTGATGCGCGAGGTCCAGTGCACGGGGCACTCGTTGCGCAGTCGCTTGAAGAGATCGTGCGGAGGTCCGTCGATCCACAGCTCACGCTCGCCGACGAGCACGTTGTCAAGACTGCTGCCGACCGTCGCCATCGGAACCTCCTGATCGTGTGCGTTGCGCCCGCTCGATCTTACTGGCTGCCCGGCCAGCCTTGCAGCGAATCAATGCGTGCTCCACACCGTCCCCGTGTCGCCGAAGCCCAGTGCCCGCTTGGTGGCCTCGGTGAGGTCGAACTCGCGGCCGGCGACGAAGGGACCGCGGTCGACGACGGGGACGCGGATCGAGCGTCCGTGGTAGCGCAGCGTCACGAGCGTGCCGCAGGGAAGCGTGCGGTTGGCGACGCCGAGCGTCGAGCTCGCGAGCGCGCCGCCGCAGGCGAGCATTCCGCCGCCCCCGTACCAGGACGCGTCGACGAGGCGGTAGACGTTCATGCGCCGCAGCCGCCGGCCCGCGGGTGCATCGACGGCGTCGCCGGCGAAGTGCACGCGCAGGCGGGCACTCCCCGTCCGTCGCGCGCGGAAGCGCAGCCGGTAATGGCCGGAGGCGTTCGTGCGCACGTGCGCGAGGCTGTGCCAGCCACCTCGCCCGAATGCCTGCAGGGTGATCATCCGCCCAGCCAGGCTGGCTGTCCCCTTCTCGGCAAGCAGCCTTCCCGCGATGACGACGGTGCCGCCGTGCAGCACGTCCGTGCTCTGGCGACGCACGCGCAGGCGAGTTCTGGACCGACGCGCGATTGGCTCGATCGGCGCCAGGGTGCTCGATGCGATCCCCGACGCCGCCAGATCGATGGCAGGCTGCGCGGGGGGCTCATACGCGACCATGTTGATTGACAACCTCCTTGTGTCTCCGCCTACGGAGTTAGCTGTCGGGCTCACGGCCGGCCTGCACGCGCTGGTTGGGCACGCGCGCGCAAACCGGGCGTTGCGGCCGCATCAGCGGCCGGTTCGCCCCGCCCGGACCGCGCTCGAGGCGCGTCCGGCAACTGGGTCTCCCGCTCGCCGCCATCTGCGGGCGGCGACTCGGCTGAATCGAACAGTTGTTCGCGATCCTAGTCGCGCGGCCAGCGCGACTTCTGTGACGAGGCGCACACTTGTCCGTGCCCGCCCGAGAAGTGCTGAGTGCCACAATCTCTCGGGCGATGAGGGCCGACGACGAGATCATCAAGTGCGACCGCTGCGGCTGCAGGACCGACACCGACTCCGAGGAACGCGCTGAAGCCCATGGATGGCTCGTCGATCGCGGCTCGGAGCCACACAGCCACATCTGTCCGGCTTGCTGTGAGGCTGCACGGCCGTAGGTAAAGGCGAAGGCGAACTCGCGAGATACTTCACCGGGTGTCGGAGAACCTGGACCTCGTACGCTCGATCCACAAGACCTGGGAGCGTGGCGACTTCAGCTCCGTCGAGTGGGCACATCCCGAGATCGAGTACGTCTACCCTGAAGGTCCCTCGCCCAGAAGCTCGACGGGGCTGGCCGAGATGGCAGAGGGCCTGCGCGGCTGGCTGAGCGCATGGGAGGAGTTCCGCGTCGAGGCGGACGAGTACCGCGAGCTTGACGGCGAGCGGGTGCTCGTGCTCGTCCACCGCAGCGGCCGCGGCAAGACAAGCGGGCTGCAGCTGGGGCAACTGGGGTCGGAGGGAGCGAGCCTCTTCCACGTCCGCGAGGGCAAGGTGACGAGGCTCATCATCTACGCCGACCGCAGCCGCGCCTTCGCCGACCTCGGCCTCGTGGAGTAGGCGGCGTCGCAGGAGAATGTGGACCTCGGCGGTGTCCGAGGAGTCCACGACCCTGGGCCAGGTGGAGCTGGTACGCAGCCAAGTGGACGCTGCGGACAGCGGTGATACGAGCATGCGCGTCGAGCCGGCGGGTACACCGGCGAGGGCGACGCCATGCGGCGCCCTCGCCGTGATGCCCGTCGTGCACGCACGCGCGCATGCGAGCGGACCCCGTCGTTGACGCGCACGCGACGAACAGCGACAATCGGCGCAATGGCCAACCCGGATCGCCTGACGGCGCTCGACTCGGCGTTCCTTCACCTGGAGGATCACTCGACGGCGCACATGCACGTGGCATCGGTGATGGTGTTCGAGGGAGCAGCGCCGGCGCCGCAGGAGCTCGTGAACCACGTTATGAGCCGGCTGCACCTCGTGCCTCGCTACCGCCAGCGGCTGGCGTTCGTGCCGCTCGATCAGGGCCGGCCGGTTTGGGCGGATGACCCGTACTTCAACCCGCGCTACCACATCCGCCACACCGCGCTCCCGAAGCCCGCGGACGACGCGGCGCTGAAGCGGCTCGCCGGCCGGCTGTTCTCGCAGCGCCTGGACCGCTCGAAGCCGCTATGGGAGATATGGCTGGTCGAGCAGATGTCGGACGACCGCTTCGCGATGATCGCCAAGACCCACCACGCGCTCGTCGACGGGGTCTCGGGCGTCGACATCACCACGGTGCTCTTCGACACCTCGCCGGACCCGATGCCGGTGCCCGAGCCGCCGGAGCACTGGACCGCCAAGCCGCTGCCGGGATCGGCGAAGCTTCTGGGGGAGGCGCTGCGCGAGCGTGCGACGGTGCCGGCGGAGATGACGCGCGGTGCGCGGGCGCTGCTGCGTGCACCACGCAGGGTGCTGGGGCAGGTCAAGGACGGGCTGGTGAGCATCGGGGTGACGACGCTTGCGGGCATAAACGCGCCCGCGCCGGACAGTCCCTTCAACGTGGAGATCGGACCCCATCGGCGCTACACGTTCCTCGACGCGGACCTCGCGGAATTCAAAGCGATCAAGGACTCGCTCGGCGGCACCCTCAACGACGTCGTGCTCTCGGTGGTGAGCCTTGCGCTCGGCAGGTACCTGCGCGACCAGCTCAGCGTGCGCACGAAGGGACTGGAGCTGAAGGCGATGGTGCCGGTCTCGGTGCGCAGCGACGCCGAGCGCGGCGCGCTCGGCAACCGCGTGGCGGCCATGTGGGCGCCTTTGCCGGTGGGCATCGAAAACCCGGCTGAAAACCTGCGCCACATCAGCAAGGCGATGGAGGACTTGAAGAGCTCCGGGCAGGCCGTGGGCGCGCAAGTGCTGACCAACCTGGCCGGCTTCGCGCCGCCGACGATCCTGAGCCAGGCCGCTCGCCTTCAGGCGCGCCAGCGCTTCTTCAACCTCGTCGTCACGAACGTGCCCGGTCCGCAGTTCCCGCTATACATCCTCGGGCGCCGACTCCAGGTCCTCTACCCTGTCGTCCCGCTCGCGCGCCGTCAGGCGCTGGGCATCGCTGTCATGAGCTACGACGGGCGCCTCGGCTTCGGCCTGCTCGGCGACTTCGACGCGCTGCCCGAGCTCGAGACGATCGCTGGGGACCTGAGGTGGGCGATCGCTTCGCTCGCCAGGGCTGCCGGCCTGCAGCCGGCGTCGCGGCGTCGCCCCAAGCGAGCGCCCGCGCAGCGCAAGCCCGCCACCGGCGCCGCCGGCAACGGCGCCGCCGGCGAACGCCTCGCCGCCGCTTCCACGCGCAAGCCGACCCGCAAGTCAGTCAGCCCCGACTGAGCGTTCCCAGCGAGGCGGAGCGCTGAGCGATGCGCCTGGCGCTATGTCAGATCAACGTCACCGTCGGCGACATCGCCGGCAATCTCGAGCGCATCCGCGCGGCGCAGCGTGCCTGCGAGGAGGCCGAAGCGGAGCTCGTGCTGTACCCGGAGCTCGCGCTCACGGGGTACCCGCCCGAGGACCTGCTGCTGCGCGAGCATTTCCTGGCAGATGCGAGGGCGGCGCTCGAGGAGCTCGCCAGGGACGTGGGCGACTCGGTCGCCGTGGTGGGCTTCCCGGAGCGCGCAGAGGACGTCTACAACGCGGCAGCCGTCGTGTGGCGGGGCTCGGTGCAGGCGATCTACCGGAAGGTGCACCTGCCCAACTACGGGGTCTTCGACGAGCAGCGCTACTTCAAGCCCGGCGCAGACGGCGCGTTGGTCGAGCTGGGCGCGCACCGCGTGGGGCTGACGGTGTGCGAGGACATGTGGGAGCCGGGCGCGCCGGCCACCGATGAGGCTCTGGCTGGCGCGACGCTGCTGGTCAACATCTCGGCCTCGCCCTACCACGCCAGCAAGGGCCTGCAGCGCGAGCGCATGTTCTCGCAACGCGCGCGCGACAACCTCGCCTGCGTGGCCTTCTGCGCCCTCGTCGGCGGCCAGGACGAACTCGTCTTCGACGGTCACTCGTTCGTCACCGACCACACCGGCCAGACGCTCGCACGGGCGCGCCAGTTCGAGGAGGACCTGCTGCTGTGCGACGTCGACCTGGACGCCGCAGCGGCCTCGCGTCTGCGAGATGCGGCCCACCGCACGGCGAGCGCCCAGATGCAGGCTCGCGGCCAGGCGGGCACGAGCGTGCTCGCCTCAATCCAAGGCACGCGTGCGCCAGCGCGGGCGCTCCCCGAGGGGTCAGCGCGGCCGCCGCTGCTCTCGCCGGTCGAGGCCGAGGTGTACGCGGCGCTCGTCCTCGGCCTCGGCGACTACGTGAAGAAGAACGGCTTCGCGCACGTCGTGCTCGGGCTCTCGGGGGGAATCGACTCGGCGCTGGTCGCGTGCCTGGCCGTGGACGCGCTGGCAGCGGAGCGCGTGAGCGTGGCGATCATGCCCTCGCGCTTCTCGTCGGAGGCGACGCAGAGCGACGCGCGGGCTCTCGCCGCGACGCTCGGCGCGCGTGTGCACGAGCTGCCGATCGACTCGGTGATGGACTCTTATCTGGAGGTGCTCGAGGGCGAGTTCAAAGGGCTCCCACGCGACCTGGCCGAGGAGAACCTGCAGGCGCGGATTCGCGGGAACCTGTTGATGGCGCTGTCGAACAAGTTCGGCTGGCTCGTGCTCACGACTGGTAACAAGTCGGAGATGTCGGTCGGCTACAGCACCCTCTACGGCGACCTCGCGGGCGGCTTTGCGGTGATCAAGGACGTGCCCAAGACGCTCGTCTACCGGCTCTGCGGCTGGCGCAACTCGAGCGCGGGCGCGGGGCTGGGAGTGGAGGCGCCGATTCCGCAGACGATCATCGAGCGGGCGCCCTCGGCGGAGCTGCGCCCCGACCAGCGCGACGAGGACTCGCTGCCGCCATATGAGCTGCTGGACCGCGTCCTGCAGGGCTACATCGAGCTGCACCTCGGCCGCGAGCAGCTGATCGCGCAGGGGCTGCCGGCGCAGGAGGTCGAGCACGTCATCCGGCTGGTCGACCTGGCCGAGTACAAGCGCCGCCAGGCGCCGCCGGGGATCAAGGTCACCGAACGCGCCTTCGGCCGCGACCGCCGCATGCCGATCACGAACCGCTACAGGGGCTGATTGAACGATGCGTCTGGTCCTGCTCGCGAGCGCGGCGCTGGGCCTGAGCGGATGCGCGCTAGCGCTGAGCTCGTGCGGCGACACGCTTCAGGACCGGCCCGTCCCGCACAACTCACTCGAGAGCATGATCGTGGCGCCCTACCCCGTGTACTGGCTCGGGGGCTCGTTTGAAGGGCTGCGAATCACCGAAGCCACGCACGATCCGAGCGGCGCGTTCACGGTCCAGTACGGCGACTGCATCACCGGCGGGCAGTACACGTGCGTGGCGCCGCTGCGGGTCGTCACCTCGCCCGACAACAGCTTCATCCCCGGCGGGAGCACGGCCGGCTCCTCGGGGCGTCTGCGCGGCGTTCGCGCCTTCTTCGCGCGCGGGGGGCGGGTCATCGAGCTCGCGACAGGACCGGTCGTGGTAGGTATTTATGCGGCTCGCGCCCGCCTGGCGGGCGCAGCCGGTGAGGGCTTGGTGCCGATCAACTCCCCAGCTGTTCCCGGCGGCCGCTTGCCGCCGGGGCTCCCCGACACGGGCTTCGCGCTGCGACCGCTGCCCTCGCAGATCCCCTCTCGGTTGCGTGCTGTCCGCTAACGGGGACTAGGAAGCGCCTCGCACGGCGATCGTCATGCGGGTCACCGCGCACGTGCGGCCGGCGTCGTCGCTGAAGCGGACGTCCCAAACCCAGGTGGTGCGTCCGCGGTGCAGGCGCGTGGCGTGCGCGTGCACGACGCCCTCGGTGATGGGGCGCAGAAAGCTGGTGCTGTTCGAGAGCCCCATCGCCATGCTGCCTTCGCCCATCACGGCCAGCGCCGTGGCCAGCGAGGCCATGGACTCGGCGATCGCGGCGTACACGCCGCCGTGGAGCAGCCCGGCTGGCTGCTTGAGCTCGTCGCGGACGGCGACCTGGGCGCGCACCTCCCGCTCGTCGTACGCGAGCAACTGAAGGCCGTACAGGCGGTCGAAGCCCTGGACCGCGTGGTTGAGCTCTGAGACAGTCGGCTCGGCCATGGCGGCGCCACGATAGCCTAGGTCTGCCGCGGCGGCTGTTCTCGGCGCCCGCGCGTGAGCGCCGCGGCATCCCCGATGAGCCGATTGGACCAGCTCCCACCCGACCACAAGGCGGTGCTGTCGCTGCTGCTCGGGCGCCGCGAGAGCTACGCGAAGCTGGCTTCGCTGCTGAAGATCCGCGCGGGCGCGGTGCACGACCGCGCGCACGCCGCGCTGGCGGTGCTCGCACCGCGCGAGGCGCGCATGCTAAGCGCCGAGCGCCGCCGCGACGTGGGCGACTACGTGCTGGGGCAGCAGAGTGAGCAGCAGGGCCTCGCCACGCGGCGTCTGCTGGAGAGCTCGCCCGAGGCGCTCGCCTGGGCGCGGGCACTGGCAGCGGAGCTCTCGGCAGTCAGCGAGGAGCCGCTGCGCGCGCTTCCGGATGCCGCCCGGCAAGGAGCGGTTGGCTCAGGCGACGACGCGTTCGCGGAGGCGGGCGCGCGCGTAACGCCCTCGCCCGCTTCGCCGCCTGTGCCTTCGCCGCCTGTGCCTTCGCCAGCTTCGCCAGCTTCGCGGCCGGCGCCCTCCCCGGCATCCGGGCAGGCGCGAGCGCCGCTCTCGCTGGGCGAGCGCGCAGCGGGCTTGCCGTCGTTGCCCCCCGGCTCCAGGCGTGCCGGCGCGGTACTGCTCGCCGCACTGGTGGCAGGGGTGGTCGCCGCGGTGGTGCTCATCTCGGGCTCCGGCTCCAGCCACAAGCGCCCGAAAGCGACTGCCAGCACGGGGGCCCCGGCTACGAGTACGGGGCAGACGGGCAGCGCGCAGGCGACGAGGACCAAAGAAGACAAGCGCATAACGCTGCGCCCGCCGCCGGGATCGGGCTCGCACGCGCTCGGCGTGGCGGAGGTGCTCTCGGAAGGCAACAAGTACGCCTTCTACATGGCGGCCGAAGGCCTGCCGCCCTCGCGCGGCTTCTTCTATGCGGTGTGGCTGTACAACTCGCCCACCAGCGCCGAGGCCCTCAGCAAGAGCCCTCCGGTTGGCTCCGACGGTCGCTTGCAGGGCGGAGCGCTGTTGCCGGCGAACGCGGCTCGCTACCACCGCATGCTCCTTACCCGGGAGACGAGCGAACGCCCGACTCATCCTGGGCCGATCGTGCTCAGCGGATCCTTCGCGCTGCACTAGCGCTCATCAGGCAATCAGCTTCCCCGGGTTCATGATCCCGGCGGGATCGAGCGTTGCCTTGAGTGACTGCAGGGCCGCGCGGCCGCTCGTGCCGACCTCGTCGACCATCCAGGGAGCGTGGTCTCGCCCGACGGCGTGATGGTGGGTGATGGTGCCGCCGCCGTGCACGATGGCTGCGCTCGCCGCTTCCTTGACGGCGCGCCACTGCGCGATCGCCTGCTCATCGTGCTGGCGGGCGAGGAAGGTGAAGTACAGCGACGCCCCCGTGTCATAGAGGTGAGAGACGTGGCACATCACCAGGCCAGGCGTGCGCCACGCCGCGAGGGTTTCGCTGATCGCGCGCTCGACCGAATCGTGGAGCGCCTTCAGGTTCGACCACTGCGTGGCTGTCTCGAGTGTCTCGACCATCACGCCATGCGTGAGCAGCTCGTCTCGCAGGTACGGCGCCTCGTAGCGCGAACGCGCCCAGGCCTCGCCCGGCGAGCGACCGACGCGCAGCGCGCCGAGGTGCCGCACGAGCGCATGCGCGCGCCGGCGCCTGCTGTGGACCTCGGCGGGCTCGCCCTCGTAGCCGAGGATCGCGAGGCACCCCTCGCCGTATCCGCGGGCCCTCAGGTAGGCCTCCCCCGCTCTCGCCTTGACGCCGCCTCCGGCTGCGGCGAGCGCGAGCGAGACGCGCGTCTCCTGCTCGTTTGACAGGCGTGCGATCTCGGGGCGCGCGTGCTCCTGCGCGAGCGCCCGCAGCGCCTCGATCCCTGCGGCGAAGCTTTCGAAGAAGACCCCTTCGTAGCAGCGCTCGCGCGGCGCCGGGCGAACGCGCAGCGAGAGCTCAGTGATCACGCCGAGGATGCCCTCGGAACCGACCAGGATCTGGCGCATGCTCGGGCCCGCAGCGCTCGCGGGATAGGCCGGCAGCTCGATCTCGCCCGACGGAGCGCACAGCCGCAGCCCCGCGACCATCTTCTCTATCGAGCCATATCCGCTCGATGCCTGTCCGGCCGACCTCGTGGCGGCGCAGCCGCCGAGCGACACGTACTCGAAGGACTGCGGGAAGTGCCCCAGCGTCAGGCCGCGCTGCGCCAGATGAGCCTCAACCGCCGCTGCGCGGGCGCCGGCTTCGACCGTGACGGTCAGCGACGCCCGATCGATGCCAAGCACCCTGCCCATACGCTGCATCTCGAGCGCCACGACGCCGCGATGCCCGCCGCGCAGCGGCGCAAGCCCTCCGACCACGCTGGTGCCACCGCCGAAGGGCACGACGGCCAGCGACGAGCGTTCGCACGCCGCCAGCAGGCGCTGCACGTGCTCGCGATCGCTCGGCAGCAGCACGGCGTCGGGCGCCCCCTCGGGCTCGCCGGCGCGCATGCGCACGAGATCCGGATAGCCCTTTCCGCCAGCGTGGAAGACGCGCGCGGCGTGATCGCTGCGGACGGCCTCGCTCCCGACGACTGCGCGTAGTGCCTCGAGCGTGCCCTCGTCGAGCGCGCTCGCCGCGAGGCTCACGTTGGCGAGCGCAACCGGCGGGCGCGGGTCTGGAGCCACACCTACCTCCCCGTTGAGGAAGTCCAGAGCCGCGCCTGTAAGGATTGGCCCGTGGCCGGGGTCGCCCCACCCCCACCAGCGCATCGTGGGCGGCTCGCGCTGCTCAGCCACTGATGCGCGTCAGTCCCTCGAGTGCCTCGTCGATCGTTGCGATCGCCGCGCGGCGCACCATGAAGCCGCCGAAGCGCGCGAGCACGCCCTTGAGCTTCTGGCGCAGCTCGATCGACACGGTTGTGCCCTCGCCTGCGGGCTCGAGCGTGAGCTCGGTCTCGGCTGCGCTGAGCAACCGCGAGAACGGCGTTCCCTCCAAGCGCTGCTCCCAGCGCAGCCGGTGCGCGAGCGGATCGACCTCGACGAGCTGGAAGTCGGCGCGCACGAGTTTTCCCTTTTCAGTTCGCATCACCTCGGTGAAGGCGCCATCCTCGACGTCCTCGACGCGCGTCACGCGCGGCCACCAGCGCGGCAGGTGGTGCGGATCGCTGACCACCTCCCACAGCTGCTCGGGCGGGGCGGCTACTGTGCGGCTGCGGCGCGCGGTGGGCATGGCCGCAAGCTAGGACTCGTAGCGAAGCAGTGCGTGCGTGGCGCGCGGCGCTAGCCGCTCGCGCCCACCCAGGAACGCCAGCTCGATCAAGAAGCCGCAGCCTGCGACGTCACCCCCGAGCTGCTCCACCAGCTCGCACAGCGCAAGCGCCGTACCGCCCGTGGCGAGCAGGTCGTCGTGGACGAGCACCCGGGCTCCGCTGCGCACGGCGTCGGTGTGCAGCTCCAGCTGGCTTGGCCCGTACTCGAGGAGGTACTCGGCGCTGACGGTCTCATACGGGAGCTTGCCGGGCTTGCGCGCCAGCACGAACCCGGCGCCGAGCTCGAGCGCGAGCGCGGGCCCCAGCAGGAAGCCGCGCGCCTCGGCTGCCACCACGCAGTCGACCTTGAGCGGCCGCGCGAACTCGGCGAGCGCCTGAACGGCCTCGGCCAGCGCGGCCCGGTCGGCCATCAGCGGGGTGATGTCCTTGAAGCCGATCCCCGACGTGGGGAAGTCGGGAATCTCGCGGATCAGGTCCTTCAGGCGCTCGTGCTTGCGCGGCGCTTGCGGCGCGGCCATCAGCGCACGATCTTGCGCAGATCGCGGATCAGCAGCAGGTGCTTGAGATGCGTCGCCACGGCGGCAAGGTTCTCGAGCGCGTCCACGGCCTCCTTGCGCCGCTGCGGGTTGCGCGAGCGCAGGGCGGGCGCGAGGATCTGCTGCAGCAGGTTGGCCTCGCGGTCGGCGGAGGAGCGGAAGACGCGCAGGTTGCGCCCGCCGACGCCATAGCGCGCAAGCTCGGCCACGGCCGCGATGATCTCGCGCTCGGTCTCGTCGAAGTAGCGCGTCCCCCCTCGCATCTCGCCGCGCACGACGCCGTAGTCTTCGAGCTCGCGCACGAGCTTCTCGTCGGCCTTCGTCTCCTGCAGCACGTCGTCCATCGAGTAGAGCGCTCCAGTGGCCGCGCGCACGCTCACGCTGGGTCGCCACACGCGCGCGCCGTCGCGTCCGGGGCGCCCGGGGCCGAGCGTGGTCTCCTCCGAACGGCCCGCGGCGAGCTCCTGGCGGATCACTCGCAGGGGCAGGAACTCGTCGCGCTGCATGCGCAGGATCGTGCGCAGGCGCGCGAGGTCGCCCTGCGTATAGAGGCGGTAGCCGCCGGGTGTGCGCCTCGGCGTGAGCAGTTTCTGATCCTCCAGGTAGCGGATCTTGGAGATCGAGATGTCGGGGAACTCCTGCGCGAGCGCCTTGCACACGGCACCGATCGTCAGCGACTTCTGGCGCGCCCCGGTCTGGTCGGGAGCGCTCGCGCCAGCCCGCGCGCTCCCGGAGCGCCCCGCGCTCTCGCCTTGCGGCTCGCCTTGTGAGCCCTGCGCCCCAGCTCGTGGCGCCCGCGTTGCCATCAGCGCACGTGAAAGGTGAGCTTGTACTTGCCGATCTGCACCTCGTCCCCCTCCTGCAGGCGCTGGGACTCGATCCGCGTGCGGTTGACGTAGGTGCCGTTGAGCGAGCCCAGGTCGTCGAGGTACCAATCATCGCCGCGTCGGATGAGCAGCGCGTGGTCGCGCGAGACGGTCACGTCGTCGAGGAACACGTCGGAATCCGGCCGGCGGCCGATGCGCGCGCGCTCCTGCTCGAGCCCGAAGCTCTCGCCCACGCGGCCTCCGCCGGCGCGGATCACGAGTGCGGGCCCGTGCGCGGTGACCTCGTCGAGCTCGACCGGCACGAGCTCGCCCGTCTCGTCGATGCGGTAGGTGGCTGTCACCGGCCCGCTGCCCTGCTCGCGCGGCAGCAGCGCGCCGCAGCGCTGGCAGTAGTTGGCTCCCTCGGCGTTGACGAAGCCGCACTCGGTGCAGTGCAAGGCCACGGCTGGCTGCCTCGCTCTTCTAGGGCGCCGGCGTGCTCGCTCGCCGGCGGCACCTGCGACGGGATCGCTCGCGTCGCACGATCAGCTGCTCCCGTCCCCAGCCCCGGCCGCGGGATCGGGCTGGCGGTTGGCGAGTATGTCCGTCAGGCGCTGCACGTCCTCGCCTGTGATGAGCACATCCCCGCCGTCGTGCTTGCGGCGCAGGCGGTTGACGAGCTCGGCGCGCAGGATGTCGATCTTCCCGTGCAGGATTCGCCGCTGGTAGGAGATCTCGGTCTCTTCCTCGGTCAGCTGCCGGATGACGTCTTTGAGCTCTACGTCCGACAGCGAGCCGAGGTCGGGAAATGTGTCGTCCATCGATGGCCTCTTCTCGGTTGCGGGGAGTTGTTGGGCTGCGGCGCAACGCCCGCCTTGCGGGGGGCATGGGCCGAGTATAGCCCCAAAAGGTCAGGCTGAGCTTGAGGCTATGGGTGGCGCGCGTCGCGCGCGGCGCGCAACCCGCTGCGCACGTACATGACGCTCGCGAGCAGCGCCAGCGCGAGACCTGCGTAGAGCATTACCTCGCCGACGGTTTCGAGGTGCACCATGGCGAAGAAGAACGACCCCATCACGGGCGCCACGGCGAGCCGCCCCGGCCAGTTGATGCTCACGTCGACGCCGCGGGTGAGCCCGTAGCGTCCGAGCACGAGCATGAACAGCTCGCGCGCGGCGAGCGTCGCGAGCGCCCAGCGCGGCAGCAGGTGGAAGTTCCAGCAGACGACGGCGCCGGCGACCACGAGCATGCGATCGGTGATCGGGTCCATGAGCGTCCCCAAGCGGCTGTACTGGCGCGTGACGCGGGCGGCGATGCCGTCGGCGTAGTCCCCCCAGCCTATGACCGCGAACAGGGTCGCGGGCAGCGCTCCGCGCCCGTCGTCGCTCGAGAGTGCGACGGTGAGGAACACGGGGATCAGCGCGAGCCTGAGGAAGCCGATCGCGTTGGGGATCGTCCACGGGCGCAGCGGCTGGCCGGCCTGCGTCTGCGGCGGTGGCGGGCCCGAGCGGTCGAGCCCGAGCAGCCGCGCGAGGCCGAGGCGAGCGGGACCGGCCCGAGCCGCCTCAGCGTCGGGGGACGGCCCTCTCGCGGCGTCGCGCCCGGTGCGCTCTAGGGGGCGCTCCGCCACAGCTCGTCCATCAGCCGCTGCAGCGCCTCGGGCTCGGCGTCGAGCGGTACGCCTTCGACGTCCTCCAGGCCACGGCGGACCTGGACCTCGGCGGTGCCGGACTCCAGCGAGCGGCGCCCGACGGTCAGTCGCAGCGGACAGCCGAGCAGCTCGGCATCGGCGAACTTCTCCCCTGGGCCCGCGTCGCGGTCGTCATACAGGATCTCGAGCTCGCTCGCGCTTAGGCTCTCGTACAGTCGCTCGGCGGCATCGCGCTCGGGCGTGCCCGCCCCGCCGACGGCGACCAGGTGCACGTCGAAGGGCGCGAGCGCCTTCGGCCAGGAGATGCCGCGACCGTCGGCGAACTGCTCGACCGCGGCGGCCACGATGCGAGCTGGGCCGATCCCGTAGGAGCCCATCCAGACCGGCCGCTCCTGGCCGGTCTCATCCAGGTAGCTCGCCCCGAGCGGCTCCGAGTAGCGCGTGCCGAGCATGAAGATGTTCCCGACCTCGATCGCTGGCTGGACGCTCAGCGGCTGTCCGCGAATCTCATAGCCATCCCCTACCTTTCTCACCTCGGGGCTGCGCAGTGCGACCTCGAGGTTGGCCGCGTAGCCGGGCGCGAGCGCGATCTCGTCCTCGCCGGCGGGGCACGGCGCCATGTACTCGTGCGCGCCCAATCCGCCCATCATGCCGACGTCGGACTCGACCCTGTAGAAGCGCAGGCCGGTGCGCTGCATGATCCGATCGTAGGCCCCGACGTGCAGCTCGTAGCGCTCTTCGAGGCCCGCTTGGTCGCGGTCGAAGGTGTAGGAGTCCTTCATGATGAACTCGCGCGTGCGCAGCACGCCGGCGCGCGGCCGCGGCTCGTCGCGCTCCTTTACCTGGAAGTGGTAGAGGATCAGCGGCAGGTCCCGATAGGAGCGCACGAGCTGCGCGACATGGAAGGTGACTGCCTCCTCGTGCGTCATCGCTAGCACGAGCTCTGACCCCTTGCGGTCGCGCAGCTTGAACAGCTCCTCGATGTCGAGGCGGCCGGTCCTGCGCCAAGGCTCGGCGGGCTGGAGCACTGGCATCAGCATCTCCTGAGCGCCGATCGCGTCCATCTCCTGGCGGATGATCGCCACCGCACGCTGGTGCGCCCGCCAGCCTGCCGGAAGCCAGGTCCACATGCCCGCGCCCATCTGGCGGATCAGCCCCGCGCGCACCATCAGCATGTGCGAGGGAGCCTCGGCGTCGGCCGGGGGCTGCTTCTCGGTCGGCAGGAGGTATTCGCTCAGGCGGGGCATTGGCTCCTCTCAGCGCGCTTTCGCGCGCGGGCGTCGGAGGGTATCTGGCCGCTGCCGACGGCGCGCTCAGAGGGCCTCAGCTGTGGTGTTCGCCTCTGATAGAACAGCGATGACCCATCACGACGAAGAACAGCGATGACCCATCACGACGAGTCCTCGAGAAGGAGCCCACGCCATGGCCTATTCGGTACCGCCGCTTCCGTACGCATACGACGCGCTCGAGCCCCACATCGACAAGGCGACGATGGAATTCCATCACGACAAGCACCACCAGGCCTACGTCGACAAGGCCAACGCGGCCCTCGAGGGCACCGAGTGGGCCGACAAGCCCGTCGAGGAGGTGCTGCAGAACCTCGGGAGCCTGCCCAGCGAGAAGCAGACCCCCGTGCGCAACAACGGCGGCGGGCACTGCAACCACACGATGTTCTGGGAGAACATGAGCCCCGACGGTGGCGGCGAGCCGGAGGGTGAACTGGCGGCGGCGATCGACTCGGCGTTCGGATCCTTCGCGGACTTCAAGGCAGCGCTGAAGGAAGCCGGCGTCAACCAGTTCGGCTCGGGCTGGTCCTGGCTGGTACACGACGGATCCGCGCTGGCGGTCGTGGCGACGCCCAACCAGGACAACCCCGTCTCGGCCGGCAAGACGCCGCTGCTGGGGGTCGACGTGTGGGAGCACGCCTACTACCTGAAGTACCAGAACCGCCGACCTGACTACATCGACGCGTGGTGGAACGTGGTCAACTGGCCCAAGGTCGCCGAGCGCTTCGAAATCGCGATGCGCTGAGCGGCGATCTCGCGGGGTCGTGGGTCCAACTCACCGTAGAGGTGGGCCATGATGACGTCGAGGTCGTCGTCTCCGGTAGGCCGCACTGATCGCCGGTGGGCACGCTGCCTCATGCGAAATAGCGCGAGCGCGCCGCGGGATCCAGGGCGCTTCTCCTCGTCGTCCAATCCGGGCATCTCGACCGAGCAGTCGCGGTCTTGCTTTCGGAGGAGAGCACCACTCTCGCGTAGAGTCTTCCCTTCCCATCACACCAGCAGCCAGGGAGTCCACCTGTGGGTCTGCCCCCTGGAGCACCTCGGACTATCGGTAGCTCGCTGCCGCAGCGCAGTCGCATGACGCAATGCCCGCACCAGGGCCACGGATAGCATGCGGCTCGATGGACTACAAGCAGCTGGGCTCGAGCGGGCTTCGCGTCTCGGAGGTGTGCCTGGGGGCGATGACGTTCGGCCGTGCTGACTGGGGCGCCGGGCCTGAGGAGAGCCGAAGGGTCTTCGAGGCCTATGTGGAGGTAGGTGGCAACTTCGTCGACACGGCCAACAACTATGCCGACGGTCGCAGCGAGGAGATCGTCGGCGAGCTGCTCAATGACGAGCGCGATCGTTTCGTGCTGGCGACCAAGTACACGGCGCCGATTCGTTCCGGTGACGTCAACGCGTTTGGCAACCACCGCAAGAGCCTGGTCGGGTCGCTGGATCAGAGCCTGCGCCGTCTGCGCACCGACTACATCGACTTGTTGTGGGTACATGTCTGGGACGGGGTGACGCCGGTTGAGGAGATGATGCGCGCGCTCGACGACCAGGTGCGCGCGGGGAAGGTGCTGTACCTTGGGATCTCAGACGTGCCCGCCTGGGCGGTGGCAGAGGCCAACGCGCTGGCCCGGGTGCGGGGGTGGACGCCGTTCTCCGCGATCCAGATCGAGTACAGCCTGGTTGAGCGGACCGTGGAGCGCGAGCTGATACCGCTGGCCGTCCGTCGCGGTCTGAGCGTGCTCGCCTGGGGTCCGCTCGGTGGCGGCTTGCTGACCGGCAAGTACGTCGCCACAGAGGGGGCCGCCGAGCGCGCGGAGGGCCGCCTTCAGGAAGGCGACCGCCGGCTCACCCAACGCAACCTCGAGATCGCCGGCGTGGTGTCCGATGTTGCCGCGCAGCTGCAGTGTCCGCCGGCCCAGGTCGCTCTTGCCTGGCTTCGCTCCAGGGGCCGGTTCGTGATCCCGATCGTTGGTGCCCGTACAGCGGAACAGCTGCGCACCAGCCTCGGATACCTCGATGTCGAGCTCAGCGACGAGCAGCTCCAATCGCTGGAGAGCGTGAGCGCGGTCTCAATGGGCTTCCCCGGCGAGATGCTCGCGCGGTTCGGGATCCAGCCCTAACTCGGCTGCCGGCCAGAGGAGACTGGCGGCGGGAGGTTCCGCGCCGCCATTCGCTCAACGACCGAGTCGGTAGATGCGCAGCACCTCGGAGGTGTCCGGGCGCCGCACATCCATGGCGGTGGTCATACCAAGTCGTTCGGCCACGGCGATCGAGCGCGCGTTGGCAGGGTTAATCAGGCTGACCACCTCATCGAGCACAAGATGCGCGAACGCGGTCTTTACCGCAACAGTGGCCCCCTCGCCGGCCAGCCCCAAGCCCCAGAAGGGTCGCCGCAGAGCCCACCCGATCTCCACCCCCGGGGCCAGCTCGGGTACGTACGTTGGATGAGCAGCCCCGACCCAGCCCGCGACCTGGCCGCTAACCCGCTCTTGGGCCAGCCACAGACCGAAGCCGAACTGCACCCAGTGTTCGAGGTGGTGCTCGAACCTACCCGCGGCATAGCCCGGGTCGAAGCACATGCCCATGACGCCGGGACCGATGGCACGCCAGACATCGGGATCAGCCCAGATATCGATGACCGCCTCGCGGTCGTCCTCGCGCCAACGTCTCAGAACGAGCCGTTCAGTCTCGAGCCGTTCGGGAAATAGTCTGGCTCTTTCGTTTGTCACTTTTCTCGCTCACCGCGCGGAGCGCTTGTACTCCTCGCGCCTTCCGGTCGGCCGGGGGCGGTCTGGCTCCCTCGGCCTTGGCTCAGACGCTCGCCGCCCTATCTTGAGCGAGCGCATCGAGCCGCGCCATCGCCATCGGCCAGGAACGTTTGATGCGTGGTCCCTGGATCCGGCCCAACAGTCCGGCGGGTGGGCCGCTGAAGCTGATGCGCTCGGCGATGCGGGTGCCACCTTCGGTGGCGGTGAGGCGATGGTCGAAGGTCAGGCGCGCGAGCAACAGCGGGACCTCAGTGATGTAGCCGCGCGGTGCCTCGACAACGACGACGGTAAATCTCAGCGACGGTGTGCGCCGGTAGCGCACGCGCCCGCTTGATCCTGCCTGAAACGGCCCGTCGAGGCTCGCCCAAACGATGTCCTCGGCCCACCGCGGCCAGCGCGCGACATCCGCGTACTGCGACCAGACCGCCTCGATCGGCGCCCTCGCATCGTAGGTGCCTTCTGTCGCCCACACGAGTACACCAAGCGTATTTCGTGGGGGCGCATGCCGGAAGCAGCCGCCCCACCGAGCGAGGCTCATACAGAACCCTGCACCAGGATCGCGCCCGCCGCTCGGCGGTATGAGGCTCGCTCGTTAATCCTGACTGTTAGAAGCCCGGAGGAGCACGAGTGACCACCGTAGGGCAGACGGTCTCGCGAGCGCCCCCGGAGGCGTTTACGATTGGAGCATGTGCGGCCAGGCGGAATGGGACAAGTTGCGAGGCAGGGTTGAGGATGCGGTCGAGTCGGAGGACCTGCGAAATCTCATGTCGGAGGCGGCCGCACGTGCCGAGGCACTGATCGACGAGATCAAGGTCTGGACGTGCGCACCCGAGAACGCGGATTGGAGCCGGCGGGCTCACCGGCGTTCCCGGGCCAAGTGGGTCGTCTGAAGCGAACGCCGCGACCGGGGCCTCCGTAGTCCTTTCACGGCGGCATCAGCGAGCTGCTCCTCTCGCCTGCCCAGCGAGCGCAACGCGGACGACGATCGCGGGAACCCGCGCTGGCGAACGCCGATCCCGACCGGCGCGCTGTGCGTCAAGGCGCTGCGAACAAGTCACGGGCGAGCTGCGAGAAGAAGACGACTGCGAGCGCGCGCGCAGCTACGGATAGAGGATGAGTTCGTGGGCGGCATAGGCGAAGGCCGCGGCCACCAAGCTCCAGGTCAGTGGCCAGCTGACGGTGCGCAGAAACGCGGTCCGCCAGCGGCCGACGCCGCGTACGTAAAGAAAGATGGCTAGCAGCAACGCCGCGTAGCAGGCGATCGCCGCCGTGGTCCCCGGCGCCAAGCCGACGACCGGCGCCACGACCAGACCCAGCAGAAGCCAGGCAGTGATGGCCAGGATGTCGACCGACAGGCTCGTGCGCTCGCGCCCCACGATGGTCATAAAGCCGGCGGCGCCAACCAGTGCGGCGGCGATGAACACGCCGAGCCGCCAGTGGGAGCCGAAGCTGAAGATCGCGCTCATCAGTGCGCCTCCGCCCCACAGCACCAGCGGACCGATGGCGCTAACGGCCACGTAGCAGGCGAACATGTCGGCGGGGGAGTCCCACGGATTTCCGAACACCGGTCGATGAGGAACCAGCGCCCGTTTCAGGGCCGACGGCGCGAGCGCTGCCCGCAGCGGGTTGTCGTCCTCTGGTGTCATTCGCGTCCGCCGAGGTCGCGCGTGATCGCAGGTCGTCCAGAGTGGCACTCTTGACTGCTCGGCAGGCACGCCTGCTGTCGCATCTCGGCGTAGATCGCAACTATGAGGCTGTTCAGCTCGTCAGAGACGTGTGACACTGCCTCACTCATATCGCCTCTCCCGCGGCACTACGCGGTGGCAGACGAACACGATCCGGCGGCCGCTCATGGGTGAGAGGCCCGCTTCGATCTCGAACTGGCCGCCGTCGCGGTGCAGCACCATCACTTTGCGCTCTGGCCCCATCGGCTTGGTGATCGGGTGCAGCATGTAGAGCACGCGCTCGGCGTCGTGAAGGTTGCGCTTGGCCCGCGGGATCAACTCGTTGACGTGCGTCCCCCTCAGCGCCCCCTCAGGCCACCCGAACATGCGGTGCGCCGCGGCATCGGCTCGTTCGATGAGGCCGCTGTGCCCGTCGATCACCATCACGCAGTCGGCACCGCTGGCCGCTGCCACCGCCGCCGCGTCGAGAATAGCGGCGCTCTTCCTGCGGAATTTCACAAACGGCACCAACCTCATCGCGCCATCGTAAGGCCCTCCCGCCGGGCAGTGATGAACAGCACGCAGCTGGCAGGCTCTCAACACCTCCTAGACGCACCACCGTCACCAGTCGCCGAGCGCTTCGCGGCCCTGTAGGCCTGCCGGCCGCCCGCCCCGTGGCCAGCGGAGCTCAGCCGCGGCTGAAGCGCCTGCCTGCCACCGGCGAGGACGCTGGCACCGTCTCGAGCGGCTGGGGCTCTGAAGCGGGCTCGTGCATCGAGCGCAGCACCTGTGCAGCCGCTTCGTCGTTCTCTGCCGCCGCGGCCTCCAGTGCCGCGATTCGCTCGGGTGTCATCGCGGTGGCATCCTCGTTCTCGGCCAGCCAGCGGCGCGCCTCCGCAGCCTCGACCTCGTCGCGCTGAACGTTCCTGCCGGCGGCGTAGTAGCGGTCGATCTCCTTGAACAGCTCGTCGACCAGCTGGGCTGTCGGCACCTTCTTCAGCGGCTCGCCCTTGGAGTAGATCATGCCCATGTCTTTGGCGCCCGTGATGCCGAAGTCGGCATGGCGGGCCTCGCCGATCCCGTTCACGGCGCACCCGAGCACGGACACCTCGATCGGGTCCTCGTACGCCTCCAGCCTGCGCTCAACCTCGGCCACGACCGTGTCCATGTCGAACTGCAGCCGCCCGCACGTCGGGCAGGCGATCAGCACGGGGCCGCGCTCGCGCAGCTTCAGCGCCTTGAGGATCTCCCACGCGACCTTCACCTCCTCCTCGGCGTGGAAGGTCGACAGCGATATGCGGATGGTGTCGCCGATCCCATCGGCGAGGAGCGTGCCCAGCCCGACCGCCGACTTCAGTGAGCCGGACCACTTGGTGCCCGCCTCGGTGACCCCCAGGTGCAGCGGGTAGGGGATCTTCTCGGCCAGCTGGCGGTTTGAGGCGATCGTGTTGGGCACCGACGTGGACTTCATCGAGACCTTGAAGTTGTCGAAGTCGAGCCGCTCCATCAGCGTCACGGTCTCGATCGCGGCCGTGACGAGCGCCTCGACCGGGTTGTCGTACTCGAGCTGGCGCAGGTGCTTGGGCAGCGAGCCCGAGTTGACGCCCACGCGCAGCGGCGTGTTGCGAGCCTTGGCGAGCTCGATCACCTCGGCGACCTTCTCGGCGCCGCCGATGTTGCCAGGGTTCAGGCGCACGCAGTGCGCGCCTGCCTCGATCGCCTTGAGCGCGAGCGTGTGGTTGAAGTGGATGTCTGCGATCACCGGGATCGGCGCCTGTGCCACGATCGTCTTCAGCGCCTCTGCGTCCTGCTCGCGGGGCACGGCGACGCGCACGATGTCGGCGCCGGCCTCGGCGACGGTGCCGATCTGCTCGATCGTGGCCGGGACGTTTGCGGTCTCGGTCTTGGTCATCGTCTGAACGGCCACGGGCGCTCCGCCGCCGACGGGGAGCGATCCGATCATTATCTGGCGCTTGGAGGCCACGGCACCATTCTACGGAGCCGCTCCGGACGCCGGGACGCCGGAGGTCCGGGTTTTCGCACTCGGATATCCGTCGAATGATTCCGCTCGCCAAAAGTTTGAGCTGCGGCTCTAAGCTCGCTGAGCATGTCCCGGACGAGCCGCACAGCGGTATACGCGAGCGCTCGCGGCCCGCTCGCCCGGCTGGCCTCGCCGCTGGCGTCGCGTGCTCGCGAGCGCCGACATCGGCGCTTCTTCGCGCTCACGCGCCTGCCTCCCGCGGCGCGCGTGCTGGATGTGGGTTGCGGCCGCGTCGGGCTACGCGCGCTGGAGCCCGAGCTCGACATCACGGGCATCGACGTGGCCGAGATCTGCGGCTACCCGGGGCCGTTCTTGCGCGCGGATCCGGCGGACGGGCTGCCGTTCGCCGACCATGAGTTCGACCTGGCGTACTGCTCGAGCGTGATCGAGCACGTCTTGCCGCAGAGGCGCGCGGCATTCGCCGCCGAGCTTCACCGCGTGGCCCGCGGGTGGTTCGTGCAGACGCCCGCCTACTCGTTCCCGATCGAGCCCCACTCGCTGCTGCCTGGCGCGCACTGGCTGCCGGTGCCGGCGCGCCGCCTCTACTGGCGCCTGGGCGCGGCCCGCAGCTGGGAGGAGATTGCGCTGCTTCGCCGCGGAGAGCTCGAGGCTCTGTTCGGGCCGGCGCTCGCAGAGCGCCTGGGGCCGCTTGTCAAGAGCTGGATCAGCATTCGCCCGGCGAGGGAATGAGCCGCGCGCCTGAGCTGGCGCATTGGCGCGGCCGCTGGCGCAGCGCCAGGCCACACCCGGGCGGTCGCTGGCGCTCTCAGCCGACCAGCTCAGCGATCGCCTCGAGCGCCGTCTGGATGTCGGCGCTCGTAACTTCCAGGTGGGTGACCGCGCGCACGCGATGGGCGTCGATCGCGAGCAGCTCGACGCGATCCGCGAGCCTCGAGACGATTGCTGGTGCGTCATCGACGGCGAAGATCACGATGTTGGTGTCCACCGCGGCCGGGTCGATGCGCACCCCGGGCAGCTGCGCGAGCCCTCTCGCCAGCGCCTGGGCATTCTCGTGATCCTCGGCCAGGCGCTCGACGTTGTGCTCGAGCGCGTACAGGCAGCCGGCGGCGACGATCCCGGACTGGCGTAGCGCGCCTCCGAGCATCTGCTTCCAGCGCCATGCCTCCTCGATCAGCTCGCTCGAGGCAGCGAGCACCGCGCCGACGGGCGCGCCGAGGCCCTTCGTGAAGTCGATCCACGCCGTGTCGAAGCCGCGCGCGTAGTCGCTCGCCGCTACCCCTGAGCTGACGACCGCGTTCATAAGGCGCGCGCCGTCGAGATGCGCGCGCAGTCCGCGTTCGCGCGCGAGCGCCAGCACCTCGTCGATCCGCCCCAGCGGCCACACCCGGCCACCGCCGAGGTTGGTCGTCTGCTCTATCGAGACCACGCGCGAGCGCGGCGAGTAGCGATCGCCCGCCGGGCGCAAGGCGTGCTCGAGCTGCGCGACCGTGAAGATGCCGCCTTCCCCATCCAGCGCCTGCACCATGGCCCCCGCGAGCTGCGCGGGTCCGCCGGCCTCCGCCGTGACGGGGTGCGCCGTGCGGTCGAGGATCAGCTCGTCGCCGCCGGGTCGCACGTGCAGGCGCAGGGCGATCTCGTTGCACATCGTGCCGCTCGGGAGAAACACGGCCGCTTCGTGTCCGAGCAGGCTCGCGACGCGCTCCTCCAGCAGGAGCGTCGTTGGATCGGCGTGGCGCTGCTCATCCCCGACCTCGGCCGCGGCGATCGCTGCCCGCATCCCAGGGCTCGGACGCGTCTGGGTGTCGCTGTGGAGGTTGACCGGCGGCACGTCCCGCCGCTCAGCCGCCGAGCCGGCTGATGTCGTTGCTGACGCCGTTGATCACGAGGAACAGCAGCAGCACGATCCCCACCGAGCTGAAGCGGTACATGGCGCCCATCGAGATCCTCCTTCCGCGCAGCTTCTCCGCCAGCGACCACATCGCGTGGCCTCCGTCGAGGGGCAGGAACGGGAAGAGGTTGATCACGGCCAGCACGAGCGAGATGAAGGCGAGGAACACGGCCGCGTAGCCGGCGCCGGCGGTCACGCTTTCCTGGGCGAGGTCGGTGATCCCAACGATGCTGTGGAATTCGCGGCGCACCTTTTCGTTGGTGAACGCACGGCCGATGCTCGACAGGAGGTTCGTCGTCGTGCTCCACATCTCTTGCACGGCGACGCCGGCCGCAGCGACTGGCTGAAGGTCGCGCGGCGACCCGAAGCTGAAGCCGATCAGCATGCGCCGCGATTCCTTGCTGTAGCGCGGGAACAGCGAGCGGGCGACGACCGCGCTGCCGCGCTTGAGCGTCAGCCGCACGGGCGTCGCCGCGCGGCAGTGATCGACGAGCTGTCCGGCGCAGCGGTGGGCGTCGATCCCGGCGCGCGCGGACTTGAGCGTGGCCGGGTGCCCATCGACCGCGAGGATCCGATCGCGCGGACGCAGCACGCCTGCGCCGGGCTCGCCACGGGCGACCGTCAGCACCGACGTCGACGGCGTGAGCGTTTCGACCGAGGGGTTGAGGTTGCTGAGCGTGAGGTCGCCGTTGATGCTGCCCGACGCGAGGATCGCCCAGAAGACGGCGAAGGCGACCAGCAGGTTCATGGCTGGGCCCGCGAGGATCACCACCACCCGCTTCCACGGCTCCTGCAGCGCATAGCCGCGCACGGCGACACGCAGGTCCACGTCTCTCAGCTCTTCGGGCGTCATGCCGGTGATCTTCACGTAGCCGCCTGCGGGGATCGCGCCGATCGCGTACTCGGTCTCGCCGCGGCGCACGCTCAGCAGCGTCGGCGGGAAGAACAGGGAGAAACGCTCGACGCGCATGCCGAGGGCCTTGGCCGCGGCGAAGTGCCCCAGCTCGTGGAGCACGATCAGGAGCATGATTGCGAGGAGCGCGAGCGCCCAGCTCATGCGCCCAGTGTGGCAGGCACCGGATCCGCTCCGCCCCGGTGGGCGTGCGCCTCCGACGCGCCGCTACGCCAGCGTGCTCACCATCTGCCCGGCATGATCTCGCGCGTGCCGGTCCGCCTCGTATAGGGACTCGAATGCCCGCACCGGCTCGGAGCCGAGCTGCGTGAGGGTTCGCTCGATGACCTCGGCGATGTCCAGGAAGCGCAGCCGCCCGTCCAGGAAGGCGTGCACGGCGACCTCGTTGGCCGCGTTGAGCACGCACGGCGCCGTGCCGCCCGCGCGCGCCGCCTCGAGCGCCAGCCGCAGGCAGGGGAAGGCGTCGAGGTCGACCGGCTCGAACGTCAGCGCGCCGAGCGTGGCGAGCTGTAGCGGGGCGACCGGCAGCTCGACGCTTTCGCCCGCGTGCAAGGCGTAGGAGATGGCCACGCGCATGTCCGGGGGCCCGAGGTGGGCGAGCATCGCCCCGTCGGCGAGCTGGATCAAGCCATGGATCAGCGACTGCGGGTGAACGACGACGTCGATGCGCTCGTACGGCGTCCCGAACAGATGGTGCGCCTCCATCAGCTCCAGGCCCTTGTTCATGAGCGTGGCTGAGTCGATCGTGATCTTCCCGCCCATCGCCCACGTGGGGTGCGCGAGCGCCTGCTCGACCGTAACGTCCACCAGTTCCGCGCGTGAGCGGCCGCGGAACGGCCCGCCGCTGGCGGTGATCGTGATTCGCTCCACGGCACCCGGAGGCTGTCCTGAGATCAGCTGGTGAAGCGCTGTGTGCTCGGAGTCGACGGGCACGATTTGCGCGCCCGTCGCCTGCGCGAGCGCCACCACCAGCTCGCCTCCCACGACCAGTGACTCCTTGTTCGCGAGCGCGAGGTCGATGCCCTCGCCGAGCGCCGCGACTGTCGGCCCGAGGCCGGCCGAGCCAACCAGGGCATTGAGCACGAGGTCCGCTCGCGACTCGACGACCAAGCGCACGAGGCCCTCCGCGCCGCTGAGGACCTCGCCCTCGCACCAGGCCTCGGCGGCGCGCGCGGCCAGGTCGCTGTCGGCGAGCGCGATCCTCTTGACACCATGCGCGCGCGCCTGCTCGACGAGCGTCTGCCACGAGCGCTCTGCGGACAGGCCGACGAGCTCGAACTCGCCGCTGTGAGCGCACACCTCGAGCGCCTGGGTACCGATCGAGCCGGTCGATCCCAGCACCAGCAAGCGCCTCGGCTCAGACATACGCCCCCCTTGGCCAATAGGCACCGATTTGCTGGGCTTTTCCCGTAGCTATCGGGGATTCTCTCCGACCGCCACCGACTGCATCCGACCTGATCGGGACACGATTGGCCCGAGATTGGTCCGAGCTAGCCCGCACAGGCCCGCGTCAGGTAGGTGCCGTGCAGACCGGCTTTCTCGTCCTCGTTCCCGGGCATCAGGTGGCCGTAGCGGTCCATCGTGATGCTGATGTTCGCATGTCCCATGTAGGCGCTGAGCGCATCCCCTGCGGGATACTGGGCAACGCGATGTCGGAGAAGCTGGACCTCGTGCGCTCGATCTACGGGGCGTGGGAGCGCGGGGACTTCACGTCGGGCGAGTGGGCTGACCCCGGGATCGAGTTCGTCGTGAACGGCGGGCTGGCGACCGGAACCTGGACCGGGCTGCCTGCGATGGCAAAACGAAGTCGTGATCTGCAGGAGGTCTGGGAGGAGTTCCGGATGCACGCGGACGAGTACCGCGAGTTGGACGAGGACCGGGTGCTCGTGTTCTTCACCGGCCGCGGGCGCGGCAAGACAAGCGGGATGGACGTTGAGCAGCTGCGGACGCAAGGCGCGAACCTGTTCCACGTCCGCGACGGCACGGTGACGAAGCTCGTGCTCTACTACGACCGCGCAACTGCGCTCGCCGACCTCGGCATCGAGGAGTAGCCGGTGTCACAGGAGAACGTGGAGCTTGTGCGTCGCGTGTACGCCGCTGGGCCGGAGATTCAAACCCTGATGCGTGAAGGCGGCGACCTGGCCGCTCATCCTTGGATTTCGCTCTGGCACCCAGAGTGCGTACTCGAGGAGATGGCCGCTGCACCGGACGTCGGCACCTATCACGGGCGAGACGGGATCGTCCGCTACTTCCGGAACGCCTTTCAAGACGTCTGGGATGAATGGCGCTTCGAGCCCCGCGAGATCACCGAGGGCAGTACCGGGGTCTTCGTGGCGGTCGATAACTCGGGCCGCTCGAAGACGGGGGTTGAGGTCGAGATGAAAATCTTCCAGGTGTTCCGCTTTCGAGACGGGATGGTCGTGTACGTGACCGGGTTCATCGACCGTTCCGAAGCCCTCAGAGCCGTCGGCCTCAAGGAGTAGGCGGTGTCGCAGGAGAACGTGGAGGTCGTGCGGCGCGCCCACCAAGCGCTGAACGGCGGGGACATGGATGCGCTGGTTGTGCTGTGCGATGTGGAGTTCCGGCTGGACATGTCCGATCGCATCTTCAACCCGGCCATCTACGAGGGACATGACGGGATTCGGCGGTTCTACTCAGAGGTTCGCGACGTCTGGGCGAAGTACGTCTGGGAACCCGAGCAACTGATGGAGGCGGGGGATAACGTGGTGGCTCTGCTTCGCTCTGGCGGCACGGGCCGAGGCAGCGGAGTCGAAGTCGAGCGCAGAACCGCGATGGTCTGGACCCTGCGGGAGGGGCGAGCTACGGCCCTGCGCTTCTTCCGGGACCGCAATAAAGCCCTCAAAGCGGTGGGGCTGGAGAAGTAGCGCCGCCTCGAGAGCACGACCGGCCCAGATCCTGGCCCGAGCAGGCCATTTTGCCTGCCCGTACAGCCTGGGCGCTACACGTACGCCGCCCAGATGTAGTAGCCGGCCACAGCGGTGAACAGCACGGCGTCGAGACGATCGAGCGCGCCGCCGTGGGGGCCGAAGAGGCTGCCCGAGTCCTTGGTGCGCGCCTCGCGCTTGATGAAGGACTCGAACATGTCGCCGACCGGTGCCGCCAGCGCGACGCCCGCCCCCAGCACCAGCGCATGCCCGCCGGGCAGCCATTCCTGATAGCGGCCCGCGATCCAGACGCCGAGCACCGCGCACAGCATGCCGATGGCAAGGCCCTCGACGGTCTTGTTCGGCGAGATGCGCGGAGCGAGCGCGCGGCGCCCGAAGAGCCGTCCGCCCAGGTATGCGCCGGTATCCCCGAGAAAGGTACCCACGAGCACGTCGATCACGATCCCAGTCCCGTGCGGCAGGCGCCGCAGCAGCACCGCGTGGGCCAGCGCGAGCCCGATCCAGTAGACGCCGAGCAGCGTCACGGCGAGGCCCCCGGCACTGGGACGCGATTGCACGAGCGTGAGCGCGAAAAGCAGCGGGAGCGCAGCGGCAAGCACGAGCAGGACCTGGAACTGGTCGCCGTATGCGGCGGCCGCGAGCAGCCCTGCAAGCGCGATGAAGCCGGCCAGGCGCGCCGGCCGCGCACGTTCGTACATCGCGTACAGCTCGTGCAGGCAGATGCACCCGAAGGCGAACAATCCAAGGGCGAAGAGCGAGCCCCCGACGATTACGAGGAACAGGGCGAGAGCGATCGCCGGCAGGGCGGCCAGCACGCGGGCGCTGAGGTCGGATGGGTTCTCGCGGCGCGCCTTGCCACGTGCAACGGCGCCGCGTGCGCGGGCGGCCATCAGCGGCCCGTCATCGCCGGCCGAATCGGCGGCGGCGCTGCGCGAACTCCGCCAGCGACTCCTCGAGCGCCTCGCGCGAGAAGTCGGGCCACAGCTCATCCCTGAACACGAGCTCGGAGTAGGCCGACTGCCACAGCAGGTAGTTGGACAGGCGCTGCTCGCCGCTTGTGCGGATGATCAGGTCGGGGTCGTGCATCTCCGGCGCGTACAGGCAGGAGCGGAAGTCCTCTTCGCTCGAGCCGCTGAAGCGCCGCGCTGCGTCGAGGATCTCCGCGCGCCCTCCGTAGTTGAAGGCGACGAACAGGGTGATGCGCGCGTTGCGCTCGGTCAGCTCTTCGGCCCAGCGCATGCGCTCGACGAGCTCGGGCGATATCCCCTCGCGCCGCCCGATGAAGCGCATGCGCACGCCCTCGCGGTGCAGCTCCGGGGTCTCCTCGACTATCCGCGTGGCGAACATCTCCAGGAGCCCCTCAACCTCCTCGGCCGGGCGGGACCAGTTCTCGGTTGAGAACGAGAACACGGTCAGCTCGCGCACCCCGAGCTCGGTGGCGTCGCGCAGGCGCGCCTTCACCGTGTCGGCGCCGGCCCTGTGCCCCTCGGTGACGGACACCCCGTGCGCGCGTGCCCAGCGCCCGTTGCCGTCGGTGATGATGGCCACGTAGCGGGCCGACTGCGTATCCGGTGGTGCTTCGGCGACCGGTGGGCTGCCGGCAGCCGAGGCACGTTCCCCGCCGGCGACCATCAGACTTCGAGGATCTCCTTTTCCTTGGCCTTGAGCACGTTGTCGAGGTCGCTGACGCGGCTGTCGGTGAGCTTCTGCAGCTCCACCTCCGCGCGGTGCTCGTCGTCGGAGGATGCCTCCCCTTCCGACTTCAGCTCGCGCAGCTGGTGCATCGTGTCGCGCCGCACGTTGCGAATCGCGACGCGCCCCTCCTCGGCGAGCTGGCGCACGACCTTGACGAGCTCGTGGCGGCGCTCCTCGGTCAGCTCCGGGACCACGAGGCGCACGAGGTTCCCGTCGTTGGAGGGGTTCAGGCCGATGTCGGACTCGTTGATGGCCTTCTCGATGGCCTTGATCGAGGACTTGTCGTAGGGCTGCACCGTGATCAGGCGGGCTTCCGGCGCCGAGATCGTGGCCAGCTGATTCAGCGGGGTCATGGCCCCGTAGTAGTCGACGACCACGCGGTCCAGGAGCGCCGGGCTCGCGCGTCCGGTGCGCACGCTGGCGAACTCGTGCTGTGCCGCTTCGGCGGACTTGACCATGCGCGCGCGCGCGTCCTCGAGCAGTTCGTCGATGAAGGTTTCAGCTGCCATTGCTCTCTCGGAGAGATGTGCTCACGAGCGTGCCCACACGCACCCCTGAGATTATCCGCGCAAGGCTCTCCTCGTCTTCCATGTTGAAGACGTTCAGCGGCATGCCGTTCTCCATGCAGAGCGCGAGAGCGGTGGAGTCCATCACGCGCAGCCGACGCTCGATCGCCTCCATGTGGCTGATCTCGGGAATGAACTCGGCGTTCGCGTCGATCGCCGGGTCCGCGCTGTAGACACCCTCGACGCCGTTCTTGGCCATGAGGATGATCTCTGCGTGGATCTCTGCCGCGCGCAGCGCTGCGGCGGTGTCGGTCGTGAAGAACGGGTTGCCGGTGCCAGCGGCGAATATCACCACGCGGCCCTTCTCGAGGTGGCGCATCGCGCGGCGGCGGATGTAGGGCTCCGCCACCTCGGAGACTCCGAGCGCCGACTGCACGCGGGTGTCGGTGCCGACCTTCTCGAGCGCGTCCTGCAGCGGGAGCGCGTTGAGCACCGTCGCCAGCATCCCCATGTAGTCCGCCGTGGCCCGATCCATCCCCGCGGCGACCCCTTGCATGCCGCGGTAGATGTTGCCCGCTCCCACGACGATCGCTACCTGCACGCCCTGGTCGTGGACCGCGCTCACCTGCCGCGCGACACCTGCCACCCGCTGCGGATCGGTGCCGTAGTCGAGCTCGCCCATGAGCGCCTCGCCGGAGAGCTTGAGCAGGATCCGTTTGAAGGCCGCGGCCATAGCCTTGAGAGCCTATCCGTGCATTGATCTACTGGCCGACTGCAAAGCGGGCGAAACGACGGATGACGACGTTCTCGCCGGTCGCCGCCGTGAGCTCGTCGCGCAGCTGCTGCACGGTCTTGCCCTCGAACTTCGGATTGTGCATCTCCTGCTCGAGCACCGCCACCGTCCTAAGCCACGCGTCGAGCTTGCCCGAGACGATGCGCTCGCGCACGTTCTCCGGCTTGTCGGCCGCTTCCTGTTCATAGATTCGGGCCTCGGCGTCGCGCACATCCTCGGGCACGTCCTCGCGGCTGACATACCGGAGGGTGGGCGTGGCGGCGATCTGCATTGCCACGTCGCGCGCGAAGGCAATGAAGTCCTCGTTCTTGGCGACGAAGTCGGTGTTGCAGTCAACCTCCACGAGTACCCCCACCTTGGCGCCGGCGTGTATGTAGGCCTGCACCGTCCCCTCGGTGGCCGTGCGCTCGCCGAGATCCTGAATCTTCTTGCCCTGCTTTACGCGCAGGATCTCGATCGCCTTCTCGACGTCGCCGCTGGCCTCGGCAAGCGCCTTCTTGCAGTCCATCATCCCAGCTCCCGTGCGCTCGCGCAGGGCCTTTACGTCCTGGGCTCCGATCACCACCTCGCTCACGACTCGCCCCCCTCCTCGCCGGCCGCCGCAGCGATCTCCTCGGCATCGGCGCTGGACTCCGCCTCCGGCGGCGTCGGCTCGCCCTCGCCACCGGCCTTGCCCTCGGCGCCGCCCTGGTCGGGCTCGGACGCCGGCTCGGGGGCGGCCGCCTCCTCGGACGCGGGCTCGGCCACCTCCGCGGCGGCCCCGGCGCCGGCTGGCGGCTCGGGCTCTGGCGCCGCGGCGTCGGGACCTTCGACGCTCCGCGGGGGTGGCGCGGGGCCTCGCTGCGCCTGCACCGGCGCGGCCTCCGCTCCGGCGGGCACCTCGCTGCCGGCACTCGCCTCTGCAGCGGCGGCGGCCTCAGCGGCCGCCTGCTCCTCGGCCTGGCGCCGGGCCTGCTCTTCTGCCTCGCGCTTGGCACGTTCCTCCTCTTCGATGCGCGCCTTCTCTTCGGCTTCGAGGCGGGCACGTTCCTCCTCGGCGCGGAACACGGAGTGGCCCTCGGCTACGACCTGCCCGATCGCCTGCGTGATCAGGGCACAGGAGCGAATCGCGTCGTCGTTGCCTGGGACCACGTAGTCGATCCCGTCGGGATCGCAGTTGGTGTCGACGAGGCCGATGATCGGAATGCGCAGGCGCTGCGCCTCGCGCACCGCTATGAGCTCGGTCTTCAAATCGATCACGAACATGGCATCGGGGACTCGCTGCATGTCCTTGACTCCGCCGAGGTTGGCGCGCAGCTTGGCGAGGTCGGACTGCGCGGCCATGCGCTCTCGCGTAGGCAGCAGCTCGAGCTGGCCCTCGGTCTCGTAGCGCTCGAGGTCGTGCAGGCGGCGGATGCGCTGGTTGATGGTCTGGAAGTTCGTCAGCAGCCCGCCCAGCCAGCGGTGGTTCACGTACGGCATGCCGGCCGCCTCGGCAGCTTCGCGGATCGTGTCCCGCGCCTGCTTCTTGGTGCCCACGAACAGGACGGTTCCGCCGCGATGCGCGAGTTCGCGTACGAACTCCTGCGCCTGCGCGAGCAGGGCTGCGGTCTTGAGCAGGTCGATGATGTAGATGCCGCCGCGCTCGCCGTGGATGAAGCGGCGCATCTTCGGATTCCAGCGGCGCGTCTGATGGCCGAAGTGGACGCCGGCCTCCAGCAGCTCGCTGATGCTTACCTGAGCCACGTGTCGCTCCCTTGTTTACGTTGATCTCCGTGCGCCAGCCGGACCGGGAGAGCTGGGCGCCCCCCAGGCAGGGCAGCGGTAGGTTTACGCACGGTCTATGGGGTCCAAGAACTGTCGAGGATAGCCGACGCCAGCGCCTAGCGGCCCTCTTCTGCGCGCCGCAGGGCCCGCGCGAGGTCCTCGGGCAGCGGCGAGCTGACGTCGACGCGCGCATGCGTGACCGGGTGGTCGAAGGCCAGCCGTGCCGAGTGCAGGAACTGCCGCTCCAGGCCGAAGAGCCCGGACGTCCCGTATTCGGGATCGCCGCACACCGGGTGCCCTATCGCGCTCAGGTGGACGCGGATCTGGTGCGTGCGCCCCGTCTCCAGGCGCACGCGCAGCAGCGAGGCCGCAGCCAGCGCGAGCTCGAGCGTGAAATGGGTGCGCGCTTCGCGCGGACGGCTGCCCCCCACGATCATGCGCGTGCGCAGCTGGGCATCGCGTCCGATCGGCGCGTCGATCGTCCCGCTGCGCGCGGGTGGCGTGCCCTGCACCAGCGCTAGGTACTCGCGCTGGATCAGCCTGCGCCTGAGCGCGTGCTGCAGCATGCGGTGAACATCCTCTGAGCGCGCGACGACGAGCAGGCCCGAGGTGTCACGGTCGAGCCTGTGGACGATTCCAGCCCGCTGAGACTCGCCTCCCGCCGCGCTGCCCGCCAGCAGCTGGGCGAGCGTGCCCTGGCGGTGTCCACTTGCCGGATGCACGACCAGGCCGGCGGCCTTGTCGACGACGAGCAGGTGCTCGTCCTCGTATGCGATCGCGAACGGACGCCTCACCGCTCGCGCTGGCGCCAGTGGTCGAGGAGCAGCACGAAAAGCACGACCCCGAGGGTGATGGCCGCGTCCGCGAGGTTGAACGGCGGCCAGCCGAGCGGAAGCTTGATGAAATCGGTAACGCTGCCCTCGCGCGCGCGGTCGATGATGTTGCCGATCGCGCCACCCAGCAGCATTCCGGTGGGCAGCCATATCCACGGAGACGTGCGGTGGCGCGCGAAGTAGACGAGCAGCCCGCCAAGCGCGAGCGCGATCAGGATCGTCACCCACACGTGGCTCCCAGGCAAGAAGCCGAATGCGACGCCGCGGTTGCGCGTGTTCACGAGGTCGATGCCGGGGAGCAGCTTGCGTTCATCGCCGGCGGGGATCGAGTGCTCGACCGCGCGCTTGCTGAGCTGGTCGGCGGCCACCACGGCGGCAAGCACCGCCAGCGCGCGCGTCTCTCCGCCGCGGAACAGCGTCAAGCGCCGCTTCGCTGCGAGCAACTCCCCGACCCCAGCGGACGTCGCGCTCGCGCCGCGTGCGCGCGGCAGGCCGGGCACCGAGCGGCGATCGCGTACATCGCCCTTAGCCGTGAATGATCCCGTTGACGACGATGCTGTTGACGATCTGCAGCGTGAGGATCGCCAGCAGGGGGCTGAAGTCGATCCCGCCGAACGCGGGCAGCACGCGGCGGAAGATGCGCAGGAACGGTTCGCAGACGTCGCGCAGGAACCCGATCACGTGATCGAGCGTGCGCGAGTATGGCGGGCGGACTCCGACCGAGAAGAGCAGCTGGATGACGATGTAGAGAAAGATGAGCAGCGTGTAGACGTAGAGCAGCGTCGAGAGATAGTCAGCGACCTGGGTGCGCGCGCTCGCGAGGATCACGGCCTCGCTCCCCACCCATGCCTGCGGCGCGCCGCCTGCGCGCGAGCCGCCTGCGCGGCTCCCCGCCCTGGCCGCACGAGCCTCATCACGTTCCCTGCCCGAGCACGGCGTCGAGCGCGTCGTTGAACGCCGCGCGAAGCCCCGCGCGCTCGAGCGCGGCGACGCCGCGGGCCGTCAGGCCTCCGGGCGAGGTCACCTCGCGGCGGACGGCGACCGTGTCGAAGTCTCGCTGGCGCAGCAGCTCGGCGGTCCCGGCCAGGGTCTGCACGACGAGCTGCGCACCGAGCTGCGCGGGAATGCCCCGGCGCACGCCTGCGTCTATCTGAGCCTCCGCGACGAGGGCCACGTAGGCGGGAGCGCACGACATGAGCCCTGTGGCGACGTCGACGAGGGAATCGTCGAGCACTACGAGCGTGCCGAGCTGCGAGAAGAGCTGCGTGACCTCCACATCCAGGGCGCCGGAGCCGCCGCCATCGCCTCCGTCGGCGCCATCCTCAGCCGCGCTCTGCTGTGAGTCGATGCCCTGCACGACTGCGCCCTGGCGCACCTCGACGGGTAGCGAGGGGATGAAGCGATACACGGGCCGCTCCGGGTAGGAGACCCGCAGAGCCGCCAGAGGCGTCGAGGCCAGGATCGAGGCCACGGCCCGCGCCTCGGGCGCGACCTCCGCCGCTACCTCGCGCAGCTGAGCGGGCTTGTGGCACAGGACCACGAGATCGGAGCGGCGGGCGACCTCGGCGTTGCTCGCGAGCGCTTCGCCGCCCACCTCCTCGGCCAGCCCGCGCGCCCGCTCGGCGATCGGATCAGAGCACAGGACGGGGCGCCTCCAACCGCGCGCAAGCGCACGCGCCATGTTGCCGCAGCCGATCAGACCGACCTGCACCGGCGCCCCCTGCTCCTACGACTGATTGAAGAAGCCCTTCTCGATCAGGCGCGCGCGCTCCTCGGCTGAGATCTCGACGTTGCGCGGCGTGAGCATGAACACCTTGTCGGCGATCCGCTGCATGCCGCCGTCGAGCGCGTAGGTGAGACCAGAGGCGAAGTCGATGAGCCGCTTGGAGAGGTCCGTTTCCGAAGCCTGCAAGTTGAGGATCACGGGGATCGTGTCCTTGAACTTGTCCGCGATCTGCTGGGCGTCGTTGAACGACTTGGGGATCACCAGATGCACCCGCACGTCGCCGTTGCCGCGCGTTCCGACGGACTTCAGGACCGTCGTTGAGCGTCCGCCGCGCGGCTCGTCGTCGGCGAAGATTTCGTCAAACTCGTCGCGCCGGCGGCGTAGGCGGCGGACGTTCGGGCGATCGCGGTAGCGATCCTCGAGCTCGGTCTCGGGCGCCTCGTCGAACTCCTCGGGGTAGTCCTCGGCGAGGCCGAAGTACACAAGCGCGCTGTGCCAGGAGTCGCGGAGAGCCATTGCTAAGGTGCGTTTTCGCCCGAGGGGCCGGTTTCCCTGCCCATGCTAGTCGTTTATGGGCTTCGGCAGGCGGCCGCTAAGTGTACAGTTTCGTGCCGATCCGCACGATGGTCGCGCCCTCTTCGACGGCGACCACGTAGTCCTGCGACGTTCCCATCGAGAGCTGCTCGAGTCCGTGCTCGTCGGCGAGCCCGCGCAGCGCCGCAAACCATGGTCGGCTCGCATCTGGATCGTCGCTCATCGGCGGCATCGTCATCAGCCCGGCCACGGGCAGCGGAGCGAGCTCCAGGAAATGAGCCAGCGCGCCGGGCTCGATCCCAGCCTTGCCGGGCTCGCCCGAGACGTTGACCTCGATCAGTATGCGCAGGCTCGGCGCGGCGCGGTCGCGATGACGCTCAAGCTCGCGCAGCGACGACTCGGAGGCCACCGAGTGGATCAGCCGCACGTGCGGGACGATGCGCCGCACCTTCCTGCTCTGCAGCTGCCCGATGAAGTCCCAGGTGAAGGCGTCCCCGTACAGCGCGACCTTCTGCTCTAGATCCTGCGCGCGGTTCTCGCCCACGAGGCGCACTCCAGCCTGCTGCAGGGCGCGCAGGTCGGCGGCGGCCACGTACTTGGTCGCCGCGAGCACCTCGACCGCCTCCGGGTCGCGGCCGGCGCGCGCGGCCGCCGCGGCTATCTCCCTCCGCAGGTGCTCGAGGTTGGCCCTTATCCTCTGCGGGTGCAGCTGCGAGGTCAGCTCAGCCACGCTACGCCCGCCTGCCTGCCGCTGCGCTCCCCTTCGCGCCGATGCGAGAAGAAGCGCTCGTCGCAGATCGTGCACGCCGCTACCTGGGTCACGTGCGAGACCCCCGCGGCCCGCAACCGTGCGGCGGCGATCTCGCGCAGATCTATGAATGCACGCTCGACGCAGCGCTCGCCGAGCGCGTCGTGCACCTCGGGCCCGACCTCGTAGCAGCAGGCTCCCGCGCCGGGGCCGATGACGGCCTCGATCGGGCCGAGCCCTCCCACCTCCCGTAGCGCTCTGACTCCCTCCTCGAGGACCCCTGCAGCGAGACCGCGCCAGCCGGCGTGGAGCATCGCGACCGCCGCGTCGGACCCGAGCGCCACGGGCAGGCAGTCGGCGGCGAGCACCATCACTGCCACGCCGCGCATGGCGGTCGCGTGGCCGTCGGCCTCGAGCCCCAGCGGGGCGGCGTCGGCGGCTTCCTCGGCGGAGCGCAGCCGGCGCACATGCGCCCCGTGCACCTGGCGTGCCCGCGCGATGCGCGATGCCCCGATGCGCGCACGCAGATGCTCGCGCACGCGCGTGCCTTCGTGGGCGAGCTCTCCGCTCACGCTGGACATGTTGCCGTCGGAGCGCGTCGTGAAGAGCACACGGCCACGGCCGGCAAGAGCACAGCTGAGCTCGTCGGCCGCGCTCACGAGCTCGCCCTCAGGGCGGCCTCGAGCTGGGCGTCCGCAGAGTCGCCCACGGTTCCGTCAAGGCGCATCTCAAGCACGGTCTGCAGCCGGCGCCCGATATCGGGGCCTGCGGCGAGGCCCGCATCGAGCAGGTCATCGCCGGTGATCTTCAAGCGCACGTTGCGCAGCTCGCCGAGCCATCGACGCGCCGCCTCGGCTGCGGAGTCGAGCCCTCGCTCCTCGCCCAGGGCGCCTGCCAGCGAGAGCGCCTCCGGCGGGGCGCCGCGCGCCGCCGCCGCGAGCTCGGAAGGGCGCGCAGCGGCCTGCAGGCGCACCGGCAGCTCCGGTGCGAGGCGCACCGTGTCGCATACGCGCTCGCGCGTGGCGGCCGTGAAATCGAGCTTGCCTAGCAGCTCGCGCGCCTCGCCATCGCCGGTCGAGAGCAGCACGCAGGCGAGCAGCAGCACGACGCGATCCCCGTCGGGGGGCAGCAATCGCAGCGCGGCGTGAACGCTTCGCTCTGGCACCGCGAGCCGGAGGCTCGGATGGATCGCAGCAAGCACCCCGCCTTGCTGCAGTGCCAACAGGCTCGCGAGCGGGTCGGGCTCGCGCAGCGCGAGTCGCAGCTCGGTCCCGATGCGCGAACCCGAGACAGTCGCGAGGGCGCGCAAGCGGACGGCCTCGCGCGCCAGCGCGGCGGTGCGCGCCTCGGGCTGGAAGCGAAGGCGCGCCGCATATCGCCACAGGCGGAGCAGGCGAGTCGGGTCGTCGAGGAAGCTGCGCTCGTGAAGCACGCGCAGGCACCCGGCGTCGAGGTCGGCGAAGGCGTGCTCGACGGCTCGCAACTGGCCTCTGCGCCGGGCACCGAGCGCTAGGGCGATCGCGTTGACGGTGAAATCGCGCCGCTCGAGGTCCTCCTCGACCGTGCCGCTTCGCACCTCGGGGAGCGCGCCCGGCGAGGCGTATGACTCGGCTCGACGCGCCGCGACGTCCACGCGCGCTCCGTCCCACTCCACGAGCGCGGTCCCGAAGCGGTCGTGTTGCGCAAGCCGCGGAGCCGCCGCATCATCGGCGCGGCCGCCGAGGCGAGCGCTAGCTGCCAGCTCGCGCGCGAACAGGTCCGGCTCCTCGCCGACGACCACGTCGAGCTCCAGCGGGGTGCGACCGAGCAGCAGGTCGCGAACCGCTCCGCCGACGAGGTCGACGTCCTCGCGGGCACTGGCAAGCTCGAGCAGCAGCGGCCCTCCGGGGAGCTCGAGCACGCGCTCGATCAGGACCTCGCCGTCGATCCGTGCGCTGCCGGCGCCCCGCGTCGCTTGCACGGCCTTGAGCTCCGGCAGCCTAACCGGCCCGCACCGGTATACCGGCGCGCGCGAGATGGGCCTTGGCCTCGGGGATCGTGTGCCGGCCGTAGTGGAAGATCGACGCGCACAGCGCAGCGTCGGCACCGGCCTGCAGGGCCTCCACGAGGTGCTCGAGCTCGCCGGCCCCGCCGGAGGCGATCACGGGCACGCTGACGGCAGCGCTGACGGCTTGCGTCAGCTCGATGTCGTAGCCCGCGTTGGTGCCGTCGCGGTCCATGCTCGTCAGGAGGATCTCGCCAGCCCCGCGCTCGACAGCCTCGCACGCCCACTCGAGCACATCCCGGTCGGTGGGCGTCCGCCCTCCCGCGAGGTGTGCGCACCAGCGCGGCGGCCGCCGTGTCCCATTTTGCGGCTCCGCCTTGGCGTCGATCGCGAGCACGACGCACTGCGCCCCGAACACGGCGGCGAGCTCGCCTATCAGCGCCGGCCGCTGCAACGCTGCGGAGTTGACCGCAACCTTGTCGGCACCGGCGTCGAGAACCGCCTGGGCGTCGGCGACCGAGCGAATACCGCCGCCGATGGTGAAGGGGATGAACACGTCGTCGGCTGTCCGCCGCGCGAGCGATGCGATCGTGTCGCGCTTCTCGTGCGTCGCGGTGATGTCGAGGAAGACGAGCTCGTCTGCGCCTTCGCGGTCGTAGTGGGCGGCGAGCTCGACGGGGTCGCCGGCGTCACGGATATCGACGAATTCGATCCCCTTTACGACGCGTCCCGCGTCGACATCGAGGCAGGGAATGATGCGCTTGAAGTGCACTTGCCCACGGTAGCGGTCAGCCCGAGAGCACGGCCTGGGCCTGCTCGATCGTGAAACGGCGCTCGTGCAGCGCCTTGCCGACGATCACCCCCGCGAGGCTGCGCAGCTGGTGGTGTGCGCGCAGCCGCGCGAGCTGCTCGAGATCGCTCAGCTCGCCGATGCCTCCGGCGTAGATGACGCTGCCATCGCCCGCCGCCTTGGCAACCCAGATCGCCTCCTCGCGGCTGGCGCCGTCGAGCATGCCGTCGTGGTCGATGCTCGTGAAGATGAAATCGCGCACGCCCTTCTTGCGCAGGCGTGTGAACGCCTCGCGCGCGGGGGCCTCGCTCGTCTGCAGCCATCCGTGCGTGGCCACGCGTCCTGCGCGCACGTCGACCGACACCGCCACGCGCTCGGGACCGTGGGCAGCGATCGCGTCGCGCAGCAGTGCATCGTCGGTGAAGGCAGCGGTGCCGAGGATCACCCGTGCGGCACCGGCTCGCAGCGCATCTTCGACGGCTTGCAGCGACCGCAGCCCTCCGCCGTACTGCACGCGGGCATCGAGCGCGCTGCAGATGCGACGCAGGTGCTCGAGATTCACCGGCTCTCCCGTCCTGGCGCCGTCGAGGTCGACGACGTGCAGAAAGCGCGCGCCTGCGTCGACGAACGCGCGCGCAGCACCTAGCGGATCCTCGCCGTAGACGGTTTGCTCGGCGAAGTCCCCACGCGCTAGCCGCACGGTCTTGCCGGAGATGATGTCGATCGCCGGATAGAGGTTCACCGCGCCGTGCTTCCGCCAGCCGAGCTGACGGCGCCCTGCTCAGCGGGCTTCAGGCACAGGCGTGCGAAGTTGGCGAGCAGCCGCATACCCGCTGCGGAGGACTTCTCCGGGTGGAATTGCACGCCATAGAACGATCCGCGCTGTACCGCGGTCACGAAGGGAGCGCCGTACGTCGCGCTGCCCAGCACATCCTCGGGGAACCTCGGCACGGGCGCGAAGGAGTGCACGTGGTAGAAGGCGCACCGCATCGCAAGCCCGCTAATGAGCTCGCACCCGCGCTCGACGAACGCGACTTCGTTCCAGCCGATGTGTGGCAGCTTCAGCCCGCCGGCGCTCAACGGGCGGACCTCGCCGGGCACGAGGCCCAGCCCGCGAGCGCCGCCCAGCTCTGTAGAGCGCTCGAACGCGAGCTGCATCCCGAGGCAGATGCCGAGTACCGGTGTTCCGGCCTCGACGGCCTCGCGCAGCAGACCGTCGAGCCCGAGCGAGCACAGGCTCTGCATGGCGCGCGGAAACGCACCGACGCCCGGCACGACGAGGCCATCGGCGGCGCGCAGCTGCGCGGCGTCTGAGGTCACGCTCGCGTGCGCGCCCACATGCATGAGCGCCTTCTCGACGGAGCGGCGATTGCCCATGCCGTAGTCCACGACGGCGATCTGGACGGGCGTCTCGAGCAACGGGCTCACGCGGTCAGCGTGCCCTTGGTGCTGGGGACGCCCGCCTCGGTCGGGTCGATCGCCACGGCCTGGCGCAGGGCGCGTGCGAACGCCTTGAACGCGGCCTCGATCATGTGGTGCGCGTTGCTGCCTGCCTCGACGCGCAGGTGCAGCGTGAGCTTGGCCGCATTGGCGAGCGCGCGAAAGAACTCCTCGGTCAGGTCGTGCTCGAAGCCGCCCGTGGAGCCGGGCGGCAGATCGGCGTAGAAGGATGTGAACGGACGTCCAGAGATGTCGATCGCGCAGCTGGCTCGCGCCTCGTCCATGGGTACGGTGGCCGAGCCGTAGCGCGTGATCCCCCTGCGGTCGCCCAGCGCCTTGTCGAGCGCTTGGCCGAGCACGATCGCGGTGTCCTCGGCGGTGTGGTGCGAGCCGGTCTGCAGGTCGCCACTGACCGCAACGTCCAGGTCGAGCCGCCCGTGACGCGCGAGCAGGTCGAGCATGTGGTCGAGAAAGCCGACGCCGGACGCGCGCGTGCCGCTGCCGGAGCCATCGAGCGTCAGGGAGAGGCTGACCTCGGTCTCGCCCGTGCGTCGCTGCAGCGACGCACTTCGCTTGCTGTTGGCGGAGGACATCGCGCTAATTGTCTCCCATGCGTGCCTCCATCGAGCGCGCGTGCCACTCGAATCCCTCGGCTCGCGCGATTGGCACGCCGGCGCCGGCGAGCTTGGCCGCGGCCTGGTCGTCGATCTGGACCTCGGATACACGGCGGCGGAAGTGGTGCGGCGAGAGACCGGAGCCAAAGCGCGCGGCGCCTGCGGTCGGGAGGATGTGGTTGGAGCCGGCGACGTAGTCGCCAAACGCGGTCGCACTGCCGGCGCCAACGAAGACGCAGCCGGCTGCGGTGGCCCTGGGAGCGAGAGCCTCGACCTCGGCTCCGATGAGCTGCAGGTGCTCCGGCGCAAAGGCGTTCGCGATCGCCAGCGCCTGATGCTGGTCGGAGGCCTCCACGAGCGCGAAGCGTGCCCCGCTCTCGCGTGGCGCCGCGCGCGCGAGCTCCTGCAGCGTGCTCGCGAGCTCATCCCCGACGCGAGCGCTGCAGGCCACGCCTACGACGATGCTGCCCTCCCCGTGCTCGCCCTGCGCGAGGAGGTCAAGCGCCGCGAGCCGCACCTCGCGCGCGCCCGCTTGCGCGCCCAGCACGACGAGCAGGTCGCTCGGTCCGGCGTAGCCCTCGCTGCCGATGGTCGCGGAGAGCAGTCGCTTGGCCTCCTGCACGTACAGGTTGCCGGGTCCCACGACGACATCGACACGCTGGACCGTCTCGGTTCCGAACGCCAGCGCCGCGATCGCCTGCGCGCCGCCCATGCGGTAGACCCTTTCGACGCCGCACAGGCGGCAGGTGCCGAGGATCGCCGCGTCGATCTCTCGATCGCGTCTGGGAGGCGAGCACACGGCCACGTCGAGCACTCCGGCTGCCCTGGCGGCGACAACTCCCATCACGACGGTGCTCGGATAAGGCGCCCTGCCACCGGGTACGTAGACGGCGGCGCGGGCGACGGGCACCTCGCGGACGGTGACGCGCTGCCCCTGCGGGAGCGCGACGACCTGGTCCCCGACTGACCCGGCTTGCGCGACCTCGGCGACATTCGCGATCGCCACCTGCAACCCGGCGACGAGCTCGAGCGGCAGGCGCTTTATGGCTTCGTCGAGCTCGGGCGCGGCGACGAGCAGCGGAAGTGGCTGCGCTCCGCCCGTGTCGAGCTGGCGCGTGAGCTCGAGCACCGCTGCATCGCCCTCCGCGCGCACGCGCTCTGTGATCTGGCGCACCTCGGCTTCCACCGATGCTCCGCTGGGCACGAGCGAGCGCAGATGGCGGCCAACCGCCGCCGAGCCGCCCAGGCTCACCAGATCCTCGGCGGTGAGACGCTCGAGCTGCATCTCAGACCGGGGCGGGAAGGCCGCGGATGCGCTCGAGCAGCTGATCGATGCGAGCGGCCTTGAGCTTGTGCGCCACGGGATTGGCGATCAGCCGCGCGGTGCACACGGCGATCTCCTCGCGCACCACGAGGTTGTTCTCCTGCAGCGTGGTGCCCGTAGCGGTCAGGTCGACGATCGCCTCGACCATGCCGGTCAGCGGAGCCAGCTCGACTGAGCCCTTGACCTCGACGATCTCGGCCTGGCGTCCGGTCTCCTCGAAATGGCGGGCTGCGATGCGCGGGTACTTGGTGGCGACGCGCATCACGCCCAGCCGGCGGAGGGCCTCGAGCGCGGGGTCCGGGCCGGCCTTGCTGGCGAGCACCATTACGCAGCGCCCGTAGCGCAGGTCGAGCAGCTCATAGACGTCGCGCCCGGGCTCTCCGGGGTGCTGCGCGGCCTGCTCGAGCAGCACGTCCTTGCCGGTAACGCCCAGGTCGGCGGCTCCTGCCTCGACGTAAGTGGGCACGTCGGACGAGCGCATCGTGATCACGCCGATGTCGTCGAACAGGAGCCTACGGTCGTTCGAGCGCAGCTCGCCGACGTCGAGCCCGAGCTGCGAGAGCAGCTCGACTGTCTCGTCGAACAGGGCGCCCCTGGGCACCGCGATGGTGAGCTCGCCGACCGGGTTCATCGCGCGGCGCCTTCGGTAGCGGGCGAGGGTCGCTCGAGCATGGCGCCGGTCCCGCGCTCCTCGCCGGCGAGCGCCATGTGCAGGCGGTCAACGCCGAGGGCGAAGCCGACGGCCGGCAGAGCGCGTCCGAAGCGTCCGAGGAGGTCGTCGTAGCGGCCTCCGCCGCCGATCGGCGCGCCCAGCGCGGGGTCGTAGACCTCGAATACGGCGCCGGTGTAGTAGCCGATGTTGCGCAGCAGTCCGAGGTCGAAGATCACGCGCTCTGCGACGGCTGGCTCGAGCAGCTCGTGCACGAGCCTCATGCCGGTCACCGCCTCCACGGCTGGCGCCGGGGCCTCGGTGAGCAGCTCTGGGCCGCCGCGCCGCTGCGGGACCTCGAGCAGCAGCTTCGCTGCCTGCTCGGAGAGCCCGCTCGCGTCGAGGCACTGCTGCAGCTCCACGAAGTCGCGCCTGACGAGCGCGCCCAAGAGCTCGGCGCGCACGGGCTCGCGCACCTCGAGGATGCTCATGAGCGCGGGGTACAGCGAGGCATCGCCGAGACCGACGCGGTAGTCGTTCAGCCCCACGGCATCGAGCGAGTGGCAGAGCACGGTCAGCACCTCGGCGGTCCCCTCCGGAGCGGGCGAGCCGATCAGCTCGATCCCGGCCTGCAGCAGCTCGCGCGGCTGCCCGCGCTGGGGGCTCACGCCGCGGTAGCAGTGAGCGAAGTAGCAGAAGCGCAGCGGCGGCTCACTCGTTGCGTAGCGCGTCGCAACCACGCGCGCGATAGGAGCGGTCATGTCCGAGCGCAGTGCGAGCACGGCGCCGGACTCATCGAACACTCGGTACGCGGGCTGGGCTTCGGCCATGTCGGCGCGCTGCAGCACCGACTCGTACTCGAGCGCCGGCGTGTAGACCTCGCCGTACCCGTGACGCTCCATGACCCCGCGCAGCGTGTCGGTGATCGCGCGCACCTCGCGCGTCTCTTCGGGTAGCACGTCGCGCGTGCCGCTGGGGATCGGGTGGATCATGCCGATCCGAGATTAGGCGTGGACGGGCTCTGTCGCCACGCGCTCGATGCGGGCGCCCAGCTCGCGCAGGCGCTCATCGATGCGCTCATAGCCGCGGTCGATCTGGCGGATGTTGCCGATCTCGCTGCGACCGTCGGCGCACAAGGCTGCCAGCAGCATCGCCATCCCGGCGCGGATGTCGGGCGACTCGACGCGCTCGCCGCGCAGCCGGCGAGGCCCGGTCACGATCGCGCGGTGTGGGTCGCACATGACGATGTCAGCGCCCATGAGGATCAGCTTGTCGGTGAAGATGAGACGGTTCTCGAACATCCACTCGTGCACGAGTATCGAGCCCTCGGCCTGCGTCGCGAGCGCCACGGCGATTGACGTGAGGTCGGCCGGGAACGCCGGCCAGGGACCATCTTGGATCTTGCACTTGTATCCCCCGACGTCGGTCTGGGCGACGAGCTTCTGCCCTCCGGGAACGATCACATCGTCGCCGTCGAGCTCGGTGCAGAGCCCGAGCCGCTCGAACACGAGCCGGATCATGCGCAGGTCGCCGGGGACGGTGTCCGTGATGCGCAGCTCTCCGCCGGTGACGCCTGCGAGCGCCATGAAGCTGCCGATCTCGATGTGGTCTGGGGCGACGCGGTGGGCGCAACCGTGGAGGCGCTCGGCGCCGTTTACGGTGATCAGATTGGAGCCGATGCCCTGGATGTCGGCGCCCATCTTGACGAGCATCCGCGCGAGGTCCTGCACGTGAGGCTCGCAGGCAGCGTTGCCGAGCACGGTCGTCCCGGGGATCAGGGCGGCCGCCATCAGCGCGTTCTCGGTGGCCATCACAGATGGCTCATCCATGAACACGTCGGTCGGACGCAGCCCGCGGGGCGCGCCCAGCACTATGTCGCGGCCGCACTGGACCACAGCACCCATCGCGCGGAACGCGTCGAGGTGCGGATCCAAGCGGCGACGGCCGATGACGTCGCCGCCGGGCGGCGACATGATCGCCTGGTGGAAGCGCGCGAGCAGCGGCCCGGCAAGGAGAAACGACGCACGGATCCGTTCGGCTTGCTCTTCGGGGACCTCGACTTCGTGCACCGCTGCGGCGCAGAGCGCCACCTCGTTGGGTCCGCGCCAGGCGACGCCGACGCCGATGGCCGTGAGGATGCTGAGCATCGTCTCCACGTCCCGAATGCGGGGCACGTTGCTAACGACGACCTCGTCCTCGGTGAGCAGCGCAGCCGCGAGGATCGCTAGCGCGCCGTTCTTGTTGCCGGCCGGCGTCATGGTGCCTGACAGGGGGACGCCGCCATCGATGACGAACTTCTCCATGAGCTGTACACGCCGCCGTCGGACCCGCAGGGGCGCGGCGAACCGCTGCTTGGCAAGCGTAACAGCCATATCAGCAGTGAAGTTCGCGCCCCCGCGCGAACGCCCTGCCTGCTCGGAGGCGAACGGGATCCGGCGCGCGCCTGATGGCGCGAATGCAAGCTGCGTTGCAGCTCCTACTCCCGAAGATCGGCTCTGTAGAGCCAAACTCGAGTTGCCCCTCGGCGGCGCACACGTGTTCGTGTCGTTGTCGTCCGGTGCCCTGCGTACGGTGCGAACGTATGTTCCCCAAGACGAACCCGTCGACGCTCACGCAGCGCGCGCTCACGGGACTCAGGCTCTGCCGCTCGTTCCTCATGCTCGAGGACGACGACGCCGTCGACTGGGAGGTCGGCTGGACCGAGCGCGCGGAGCTCGCCGAGCACCCTCACCGAGCGGCGCTGCGCGAGCGGAGGCCCTCCAGGCGCATGCCGCGCCGGCCAGGTCAGCCCTCGCCGGCCGTGCACGCCTGCGCCTCCCCCATCCGCGGTGCCGCACCGCGCGCGGGCGCCCTCATCGCCCAGCGTCGGCGCCGTCGCCACCGGGAGATGCACCGCTGACGACTCCGGCCGTCTCCCGCGAGCGCCCAAACGTCGCGAGCCGCCCGGTCTGGGCGGCTCGCGTCCTCTGCGACTAAACCGGCGGCGTCCTACTCTCCCAGGCCCTTTCGAGCCAAGTACCATCGGCGCTGAGGGGCTTAACTACTCTGTTCGGAATGGGAAGAGGTGTTTCCCCCTCGCCATGACCACCGGAAACCAGTGAGAGACCACCTCCGGCAGTCCTTCAAAACTGCACAGCTGTGCCCGAAATCGGGCACGCCACATCGGGCATCAAAATATCCGTCAAGCCCTCGACCCATTAGTACCGGTCTCCTTCGGACGTCGCCGTCCTTCCAGATCCGGCCTATCAACCTGGTGGTCTACCAGGGGTCTTACTCCCTCAAGGGGATGGGAGAACTCATCTTGAGGTCGGCTTCCCGCTTAGATGCTTTCAGCGGTTATCCGCTCCGCACGTAGCTAACCTGCAGTGCCCTTGGCAGGACAACAGATACACCAGAGGTGCGTTCATCCCGGTCCTCTCGTACTAGGGACAAATCCTCTCAGTTCTCCAGCGCCCACGGCAGATAGGGACCGAACTGTCTCACGACGTTCTGAACCCAGCTCGCGTACCGCTTTAATGGGCGAACAGCCCAACCCTTGGGAGCAACTCCACCCCCAGGATGCGACGAGCCGACATCGAGGTGCCAAACCGGGCCGTCGATGTGGACTCTTGGGCCCGATAAGCCTGTTATCCCCGGAGTACCTTTTATCCGTTGAGCGACGGCACTTCCACTTGCTACCGCCGGATCACTAAGACCTGCTTTCGCACCTGCTCGACCCGTCGGTCTCGCAGTCAAGCTCCCTTACTACCTTTACGCTCTACGCACGATTTCCGGCCGTGCTGAGGGAACCTTTGTGCGCCTCCGTTACATTTTGGGAGGCGACCGCCCCAGTCAAACTACCCACCTGGAACTGTCCAGCGCCCGGATTCACGGAACGCTGTTAGAAATCCAATACACCAAGGGTGGTATCTCAAGGTTGGCTCCACGCCAGCCGCAACCGGCGCTTCAAAGCCTCCCACCTATCCTGAGCGAGATGCACCGAACTCCAATACCAGGCTGTAGTAAAGGTTCACGGGGTCTTTCCGTCTAGCCGCGGGTACTCGGCATCTTCACCGAGACTGCAATTTCACCGAGCTCCTCGTTGAGACAGCGCTGAAGTCGTTACGCCATTCGTGCAGGTCGGAACTTACCCGACAAGGAATTTCGCTTTGACTCTGTTACTCCTCAGGTTTCCCTTGATGCACGTACCTGAGTGGACTGGAGCGAGGCTCCAGCGGGCCGATCATTTCTGTCGACCTCTGCATGTCGCCATGCAGGACGGACCATATCTTGCCCGCCATCGCTAGGCGAGCCCCGGCGTGTGGTCTCTGAGGGGTCAGCCCCGAGGGGGCGACTTCCCTGCTGATTGTCCGCACCGGACGCATTGTCACTCGCCAACCTGCGACGAGTAGCCCCGGATACTCGGATGTTCCAGCATACAGCCGGGTTTTACTAAGGCAGCGTCAGTTCACCTTAGGACCGTTCCTCATGTTACTACTCGCGATAGTTAGCCTATCTCGAGCGGTCCGCTCATTTCTGACGGACTCTCATGGTCGCCCATGAGAGCGGACTATCTCATCCCTGCAGCCGCTCTAGGCCGCTGGGCTCGGCGTATAGTCTCTGAGGATTCCGTCCAGTCTGTGGCGTCTCTTTCCGCCGCGGTTCATCCGTTCTCGGAGAGCTAGAACCTTGGCGTAGTCTTCATCATTGAGGGGGCCGGCTACGAGCAGCATGACAGCGCTCCTCCACAGCCGATAGTCCTCCGCCTTCTGTCCTCCGATCGGAAACCGATCGAAGAATGGCACGATCCGGTCGACGAGATCGGTAAGTCGGTTGACCTCCCAATACCATCCGCCGTTGCCGGCCATCCGCAGCCTTCCGCATCCAAGGACCTCTCGAAAGAGATCGAGCGGAACGCGATCGTGCTGCGAGACGTTAAAGGCCGCTGAGATCCTGAAGCTTCGTGCTCTGTGATCGCGCCTGCGACACACGAGCATGAAGCTTCCCTCACCTAGCGCAAATCCAGACAAGAAGCTACCGAGCGAGGCCGGGATGGCCTCTATGGACGGTCTTTCCTGCTGATTGTCCGCACCCGACACATTTTCACGGTACCGCCCGCTTGGGACGATATTCGTAGCGCGGGATACTCGGATGTTCCAGCATATAGCCGAGTTTTACAACTACCTCGGTCAACTGATAGTTACGGCCGCCGTTTACCGGGGCTTAGCTTCGCTGCTTTGGACCGAAGTCCTAACAACTCCACGTAACCTTCCGGCACCGGGCAGGCGTCAGCCCCTATACGTCGTCTTACGACTTAGCAGAGACCTGTGTTTTTGGTAAACAGTCGCTTCAGCCTATTCACTGCGGCCCTCTCGGGCTCCACTCGCGAAGAGCTTCACCCTACTGGGGCGCCCCTTATCCCGAAGTTACGGGGCGATTTTGCCGAGTTCCTTAACGAGGGTTATCTCGATCACCTTAGTATTCTCTACTTGCCCACCTGTGTCGGTTTTGGTACGGGCACGCGCTTCCTCCCTAGAGGATTTTCTCGGAGGCATGGCGTCAGGGACTCGCCGGCTTACTGCCAGCTGGCATCGCACCTCAGGTTATGCGGCCCTGCATTTGACAAGGGCCACCCCTACATGCTTACCCCAGGATGACCATCACCTGGGTTCCCCTAGCCGTCCTCGTCCCCCCATCGGTCAAACGGAAGCGACGTGGTACAGGAATATCAACCTGTTCGCCATCGACTACGCCTTTCGGCCTCGCCTTAGGTCCCGACTAACCCTGAGCAGACGAACTTTACTCAGGAATCCTTGGGCAATCGGCGGAGGGGATTCTCACCCCTCTTTCGTTACTCATGCCGGCATTCTCACTTCCCACGCCTCCACGGCTGGCTTACGCCGCCGCTTTACCGGCGTGGGAACGCTCTCCTACCGCGCAATCGACCCGAAGGTCTCATGCACCCGCAGCTTCGGTGACTAGCTTGAGCCCCGTTACATTGTCCGCGCTCGAGCACTTGACCAGTGAGCTGTTACGCACTCTTTCAAGGGTGGCTGCCTCTAAGCCAACCTCCTGGTTGTCTGTGCACTCGAACATCGTTTCCCACTTAGCTAGCACTTTGGGACCTTAGCTGGCGGTCTGGGCTGTTTCCCTTTTGACGCTGAAGTTTATCCCCCAGCAACTGACTCCCGGAGTAAACGTGATGGTCTTCGGAGTTTGCCTGAAGTCGGTAACCTGGTAGGGCCCCTAGTCCAAACAGTGCTCTACGGCCATAACGCAATTGATCCGAGGCTATACCTAAATATATTTCGGAGAGAACCAGATATCACTGAGCTTGATTAGCCTTTCACTCCGACCCACAGGTCATCCGCCCAGTTTTCAACCTAGGTCGGTTCGGCCCTCCACGAGGTCTTACCCCCGCTTCAGCCTGCCCATGGGTAGCTCGCTCAGCTTCGGGTGTACCGCCCGCGACTATGGCGCCCTGTTAGGACTCGCTTTCGCTACGGCTCCGCTCATCGCTTAACCTCGCCGCAGACGAGTAACTCGCCGGCTCGTTATGCAAAAAGCACGCGGTCACAGGACAAGCCTGCTCCCACCGCTTGTAGGCACGCGGTTTCAGGTACTATTTCACTCCCCTTCCGGGGTACTTTTCACCTTTCCCTCACGGTACTAGTCCGCTATCGGTCACCAAGGAGTACTTAGCCTTGGAGGGTGGTCCCCCCAGGTTCAGTCCGCGTTTCACGGGAGCGGACTTACTCAGGAGCACGTGACGGAAGGCCATGCAGTTTCGTCTACGGGACGGTTGCCCTCTGTGGTGCGCGGTTCCACGCGCTTCGACTACCGCACGACTTTGTAACTTCCGCCGAGCCGGACACGACTCGGAACACGTGCCCTACAACCCCCAACAGACAACGCGTGTCCGCTTGCATCTGCCGGGTTTGGGCTGATCCCCTTTCGCTCGCCACTACTCGGGGAGTCTCGGTTGATTTTCTTTCCTCGGGGTACTGAGATGTTTCACTTCCCCCGCTTGTCTTCTTCCGGCCTATGTATTCAGCCGGAGATAGTGCCGCATTACCAGCACTAGGTTTCCCCATTCGGGAATCCACGGGTCAAAGGCTATTCAGCGCCTCACCGTGGCTTATCGCAGCCGTTCACGCCCTTCATCGACTCTTGGTGCCAAGGCATCCACCGTGTGCCCTTACTATCTTGACGGTGATCCGGCCCGACATGCGCCGGCCCCTGACGGGGTGGCGACCATGGCGGGCCCGGTGATACCCGTTTTCAGCCGCCGCTTATCGTTGGCGGCTGATGTGGCTTCTGTGCAGTTTTCAAGGACCGCGAGAGGCTCGCGCCCCCGCTCCTCGACGCGCCTGCCGCGCTTCGCTCGGAAGCCCGGCCTGACGCAGGGGAGCCGGCACGCGCCGGTCTCTCAAAACTCAACAGCATGCTGGACGTGATGGGCTCGGGCGTCTGCGCGGCTCAAGTAGGAAGCCGGCAGCTGCTCGGGGCCCATCCAGCCAGGTTCGGTCGACGTGCTAGGCCCGGCCTGCTCGGCATCGCGCTCGCGTGGAGCGCGACCGCTCGACCGTCTCCAGACGGAGGCGGCCCTTGGGCCGGGGCACCGCTAGGTGCTCCCTAGAAAGGAGGTGATCCAGCCGCAGCTTCCGCTACGGCTACCTTGTTACGACTTCACCCCAGTCACGAGCCCCACCTTCGACGGCTCCCTCCCTTGCGGGTTAGGCCACCGGCTTCGGGTGTTGCTCACTCCCGTGGTGTGACGGGCGGTGTGTACAAGGCCCGGGAACGTATTCACCGCGGCAGTGCTGATCCGCGATTACTAGCAACTCCGCCTTCATGCAGGCGAATTTCAGCCTGCAATCCGAACCGAGACGCGCTTTAAGGGATTCGCTCCACCTCGCGGTATCGCAACCCTCTGTACGCGCCAATGTAGCACGTGTGTAGCCCTGAACATAAGGGGCATGAGGACTTGACGTCATCCCCACCTTCCTCCGGTTTGTCACCGGCAGTCTCGCATGAGTCCCCAACTAAATGCTGGCAACATGCGACGGGGGTTGCGCTCGTTGCGGGACTTAACCCAACATCTCACGACACGAGCTGACGACAGCCATGCACCACCTGTGAAAGCGCCCCGAAGGGAAGGTGTGTTTCCACACCGGTCACTTACATGTCAAGCCCAGGTAAGGTTCTTCGCGTCGCGTCGAATTAAACCACATGCTCCGCTGCTTGTGCGGGCCCCCGTCAATTCCTTTGAGTTTTAGCCTTGCGGCCGTACTCCCCAGGCGGGCAACTTAATGCGTTAGCTTCGACACGGGGGGAGTCGACACCCCCCACATCTAGTTGCCATCGTTTACAGCGTGGACTACCAGGGTATCTAATCCTGTTTGCTCCCCACGCTTTCGCGTCTCAGCGTCAGTCACGTCCCAGCGAGCTGCCTTCGCCATTGGTGTTCCTCCTGATATCTGCGCATTTCACCGCTACACCAGGAATTCCACTCGCCCCTTCCGGACTCTAGCTCGACAGTATCCACCGGCATTCCAGGGTTGAGCCCTGGACTTTCACAGCGGACTAATCGAGCCGCCTACACGCTCTTTACGCCCAATAATTCCGGACAACGCTTGCACCCTACGTATTACCGCGGCTGCTGGCACGTAGTTAGCCGGTGCTTCTTGTGAAGGTACCGTCACTCCGACCGACTATTCATCGGCGAAGCTTCGTCCCAACTGAAAGGGGTTTACAACCCGAAAGCCTTCTTCCCCCACGCGGCGTTGCTGCGTCACGCTTTCGCGCATTGCGCAAGATTCCCCACTGCTGCCTCCCGTAGGAGTCTGGGCCGTGTCTCAGTCCCAGTGTGGCTGATCGTCCTCTCAGACCAGCTACCCATCGGAGCCTTGGTAAGCCGTTACCTCACCAACAAGCTAATGGGCCGCGGGCCCATCTCGATGCGGAGGCCGAAGCTTCCTTTCCCCTTGCGGGCACATCCGGTATTAGCCCGAGTTTCCTCGGGTTGTCCCGGTCATCAAGGCAGGTAACCCACGTGTTACTCACCCGTTCGCGGCTCTGCCCCAGGGCAAGCCCTGGTTCGTCGCTCCACTTGCATGTGTTAGGCACGCCGCCAGCGTTCGTCCTGAGCCAGGATCAAACTCTCCGTGAAGAACTTCACGAAAAGCTGTCATGGGCTACCCCTGCCGGCATCGCCGGCAGGCGAATCTTCTGCGACCTATACACAGCGGTCGCAGACCATGACGGGTCTTCCCTACTTGACTCTTTGCCCACCACCGGCGAACGAGTCGCGATCGGCGGCGGGTCGAACCTGGACGCACACCGCGATCGAACACGATCGCAGGTGCGCATGCTGTTGAGTTTTCAAAGACCGCCGAGCCTCGCGAAAAAGGGGGCTCCTCCGGGGAGGTCGCTGGCCCAGCGTCCGCAGACGCGCTGCGGGCCAACCAAGAACTATAGCGCTAACGCACGCGCAAACGGCGAAATCGGCGCCTGCCGACCTTCAACAGAGAACCGTCAGCGCGCTCCACCGCCACGTCGTGTTCGCCTGCCTGAAGCCGCGTGTCGCCGAGTGTGACGCCGCCTGCGTCGATCAGGCGCCGCGCCTCCGCCCTCGAGATACCGAACGCCTCCGAGATCACGCGCGGCAGGTGCAGCAGACCGTCGCCATCTGCGTCGAAGCGCGCCTCCTCCACGTCGTCGGGCGCCACGCGCTCGACGTGCACGCGCTCGAACTGCTGCTCCGCCAACGCTGCCGCCTCCGGTGAATGGAGCCACGCCACCAGCTCGCGCGCGAGCGCGCGCTTTGCATCGCGCGCGGCCACGCCCGCTACGGAGCTTTCTACGGAGCCGGCCCGCGGCGCTCCGCCCTCCCCGGCTGGCGCTTGACCTGCGGCTGCGGCCTCGGAGGTCGAGGCGCCCTGGGAGGCCGAGCCGGGAGCGGCGGGCCCCGGAGCGCCGAGGCCGGGAGCGGCGGGCCCATCGAGCAGCAGGCTGCGGTACTCGGCGATCGCCTCGTCGGGGATGCTCATCGTCTTCCCGAACATCTCATCCGGCGTGTCGGTGATCCCGATCTGGTTGCCGAGCGACTTTGACATCTTGCGGTGACCGTCGATCCCGACGAGGATCGGCATCGTCAGGATCGCCTGCTCGGGCTTGCGATATGCACGCTGCACGTCGCGCCCGAGCAGCAGGTTGAACTTCTGGTCGGTGCCGCCGAGCTCCACGTCGGCGTCCACGGCGACCGAGTCGTAGGCCTGCAGCATCGGATACAGCAGCTCGAGCATCGAGATCGGCTGCCCGCCCGACCACCGTTTGGCGAAGTCATCGCGCTCGAGCAGCTGCGCCGCGGTGGTCGTGCCGAGCAGCTGCAGAAGCTCGGCGGTGGGCATGTCGAGCCATTCGCTGTTGCGGCGCATGTCGAGCAGCTCGGGATCGGGGTGCAGGATCTTGAACGCCTGGGCGTGGAAGGTGATCGCGTTGGCTTCGATCTCCTCTGCTGAGAGCACCGGGCGCTGGCTCGATCGCCCGGACGGGTCGCCGACGCGTGCGGTGTAATCGCCGACTATCAGCACGACCACATGCCCCGCGTCCTGGAACTCGCGCAGCTTGCGCAGCACGACCGCGTGGCCGAGATGGATGTCGGGAGCGGTCGGGTCTATCCCCAGCTTGACGCGCAGCCTGCGTCCCTGCGATTCGGCCTCCCACAGCTTTGCCGGGAGCCCGCCCGCGGGCAGGCAGTCGACGGCGTTTCGCGCCAGACGCGCCGCGAGCTGGACGGTCGACTCGGGGACCGCGTCGCTGGCTTTTGGCATCGGGGCCAATGCTAGACTCTCGCCCTTCCGGGGTCCACGCGACGTGCATCTGCGCGGCTTGCGGGGCTTCCGCGCGAGGTGCATTGCGCGCTTGACGGGGCCTTCGCGCGCGCCGGTGGCCGCGACGCGGATGCCTCATGCGCAGCGCTGATGAGCGAGGACGATCGCAACGACATCCAGCCGAGTGCCCGGCCGCGTCTGAAGAGGCTGCGCTTCCTGGCAATTCTGGTCGCCGTGCTGCTGCTGGGTCTGGTCTCGTTCATCTTCGGGATCCTGATCGCCGTCGCCTCCGATCTCCCCTCCCTGCAGCGCTTCTCTGAGCTCAAGGACGCGCGCAGCTCGGTCCTGCTCGATGACCTTGGCCGCCCGATTGGGATCGTCAGCCAGCACGATCGCGTGATCGTGACCCCCTCGCAGATCCCGCGGATCGTCAAGGAGGCGGTGATCGCGGTCGAGGACAGGCGCTTCCGCACCAGCAGCGGGATCGATGTACGCGGAATCGCGCGCGCGGTCATCCAGGACGTGGTTCACAAGGGCTCCGTGCAGGGTGCTTCGACGATCGAGCAGCAGTTCATAAAGAACGCGCTTCAGGCCCAGTCCCACAGGACGGTCTTCGAGAAGCTGCGCGAGGTCGCGCTCGCCTTTCAGCTCTCGCATAAGTGGTCCAAGGAAAAGATCCTGACCGCATACCTGAACACGATCTATTTCGGCAACGGCGCGTACGGCATCGAGTCTGCGGCCGAGACTTACTTCGGGCGCGACGTCAACCACCTCGGCTGCGGGGTTCCAAACCACCCGCTGTGCGTCTCGCAGCTGCAGCCCTGGGAGGCCGCGCTGCTGGCGGGCGTGATCCGCTCCCCCACGGCGTATGACCCGGCAACGCATCCGCTGGCTGCGAGGGTGCGGCGCAACGTGGTGCTCGAGCAGATGCTTGCGCAGGGCTACATCACGCGCGCCGTCTACGAACAGGGCATCGGCCAGGCGCTGCCGGCCGCCAGGGACATCCAGCTGCCGAGCCAGCCGACGATCGAAGGCGTCGACACGGGCTACTTCACGAGCTGGGTCCAGCAGCAGGTGATCGAACGCTATGGCGCCGCGCGGGCGTTCGACGGTGGCCTGAAGATCACGACCACGCTCGACCTCGACCTGCAGCGGGCTGCGCAGCAGGCGATCGGCAGCTACCTCGGCTACGCCGGCGGTCCCACCGCATCGCTGGTGGCGATCGAAAACTCGACCGGCCAGGTGCGCGCGATGGTGGGCGGCCCCAGCTACAACAAGACGCCGTTCAACCTCGCGACCAACGGCGAGCGCCAGCCGGGCTCCGCGTTCAAGGTCTTCGACCTCGCCGCCGCGCTCGAGGACGGGATCTCGCCGAACTCGACCTGGAGCTCGCGCCAGAAGGTCTTCATCGTCCCCAGCACCGCGGGACGCGAAAAATTCGTCGTGCACAACGACGAAGGTTCCTATACCGGGTCCAACACGCTGACTGGCGCGACGGCGTACTCCGACAACTCGATCTACGCGGAAGTCGGCCTCAAGGTCGGGACGCACAGGATCGCGCGCATTGCTCGCAGGATGGGCATCACCACCCCGCTCTCGACCAACCCCGCTATGACGATCGGCGGCCTCACGGTCGGCGTCACGCCGCTGGACATGGCGCACGCGTACGAGACGATCGCCCATGGAGGCCGGCGCGTGAGCGGCACGCTGGCCGAAAGGGGCGCCCCGGTGGGGATCCAGGAGGTCGAGGGCAGCGGGCGCACTCTGCCTGACGGCGCTCGCCGCGACGTCAACCGCGTCACCACGCAAGCCGTGCTGCCGCCGGGGATCGCGGCGACCGAGACCGCGATCCTCGAGACGGTCGTGCAGTACGGCACGGGTCGCGCGGCGGCAACCGGTCGGTTTGCGGCGGGCAAGACGGGCACTACCTCCAACTACGGCGACGCGTGGTTCGTGGGCTGGGACAGCAGGTACACGGTGGCGGTGTGGGTCGGCTATCCCAACGGGCTGGTTCCAATGACGACGGCGTTCAACGGCAACCCCGTGCTCGGGGGCACCTACCCGGCGCTCATCTGGCACAACTTCATCACCTTGGCGATGCAGATCGACAACGAACGCGCCGAACGGGCGGCCAGCAAGCGCGCGCGGTCATCGAGCACCGCGAAGGGAGAAGCCGGCCCCGAAGAAGGACCGGGCCCGCCCTCCGCCGCCACGCCCGGCGGCTCGCGCCACGCCGGCAGCACCGGCGCCAAGCGCTCCTCGCCCCCTCGGCACCCAGCGGGCTCGTCGGCGCCTTCCAGCGGCGGCGGCCAGACACGCACAGGCGGCCGCCCAGAAGGCAGCGCAGCGCCCGAATCGGCCGCGCGCGCGCCCAGCGCTCCGCCCTCCGCTCCCAAGGCCACGCCCCCGGCCTCCTCGCCGCCCGCCGAACCCCCTCCGGCCACCGGGGGCGTGAGCCCCGGCGGCGGCTAGCTCGGGGCTAGCTGCTCGCCTCCGGCCGCGCTTCCCCTATCAACAGCTCGGAGGGCTCGGGCGGCAACGCGTGCACGTGCTCGCCCGGCAGCCGCGGTGAGAAGCGCCGCTGTGCGATCGCTGTGGGGACGATCGCCGACAGCACGACCACGGTCACGAGCAGCGAGAACTGGGTGCTGTCGATGATGTGGGCGCTCAGCCCGTAGAGGGCGCTGATCGTCCCGAACGTCAGGCCGGTGCTCATCAACAGCGTGGTGAAGGCCGCGTTCTCGCGGGCGTGCTGGCGCGCGAGCGGGTATACGAGGCCGAGCTTGGGGACCATCTTCGCCACCGCCAGCACTGCAAGCACGCCGAGGTTGGCGAAGACCGCGGCGAGCGAGACATTGAGCCCGCCGCGCAGGAAGAAGAACGGCGTCAGGAAGGCGAAGGCGACGACGCGCAGGCGCCGCTGCTCCTCCTGATGGCGCTGGTAGTGGCGCGACATCACCAGCCCGAGCACGAACGCGGGCAGGACCGCCTGGCCATGGGCCTCGTCTCCGAGCACCATGAGCGCGAACAGGATGGCGAACACGAGCTTGATCTCGGGCTCGATCACGCGATCGCCGTAGCGGCCGAAGAAGCCCGGCGCGAGCCTCGGCAGCAGCGCGATCGCGGCCACCGACACGAGCAGGAACACGGGGAACCAGACGGTCGGCGTGATGAAGATCGCGGACAGCGCGATGACGGTGCACATGTCCGTGACGAAGCACGCGCTCATGATCAGCTTGCCCACGGCGACGCTGTTCAACCCGGTCTCCACCAGCACCGCGTAGACGACGGCGAGGCTGGTCGTCGACAGCGCGGTTCCCGCGATCAGGGCCGCTTCCGTGCCCCACCCCAGCGGGCCCAGCGCGAGCAGCGTCGCGGCGAGGAAGGGGCCCAGGAACGACACGACGCCGATCGCGATCGACGCGCCGAAGCGCTCGCGGAAGTCGTCCGGGTCGACCTCGGCGCCGGCGAGGAAGGTGAGCACGACCGAGGCAAAGCCCGCGATGAACGAGAGCCAGCTCGCGTTGGGATCGAGGTTGAAGGTGTTGCCGAGCCCGACGCCGAGCGCGAGCTCCACGAGCGCCACCGAGATCCCGGTCTCGACCGAGACCATGCTCGCGAGCAGCGCGGCGGCGCCGAGAATTGCTGCAAGCTGTACTGGCTCCACGGCAGGACCTCCACGGTGCGTCGGGTGACGTTCGCAGTAGAGGCCATCAGCAGCGGCGCCGCGGTTATGGAGCGAGCCTCATCGCTCGGATGCACAGCCTACAACGTGCGAGCGTCCCGAGCGCGCGGCCACGGCCTCGACACATAGCGGCTGCCGGCGACGCTGAACCGCCACGGAAGCTCCACGGCCCGGTTGATGCCGACTCGCGGCCCCTGCGCAACCTCCGGCTGGAGCCACTGGCGCGAGCGCGTGCTGATGCGGATCGGGCCGCTCGACAGGCAGCTGCCATTCCCGTCCAGCCCGATGCCCAGCGCCTCGGTGAGCTTGCCCGGCCCCGAGCACAGCTGCTCCTCGCCGCGCCGGCCGTCGAGCGCCACCGCGGGCCGCGGCCGTGCCTTGCGCCGCGCGAGCATCAGCTCGACGCCCCGCAGCGGCGCGAGCGCCCTGATCAGCACCGCCGCACCCACCCCCTCGGGCTCGCAGACCGCGTTCAGCAGCGCGTGGACTCCGTAGGAGCGGTACACGTATGCGCGCCCAGGCGCGCCGAACAGCGTCTTCGTGCGCCGCGTCAGCCCGGCGAACGCGTGGCATGCGGGCTCACTCTCGTGATAGGCCTCGGTCTCGACGATCACGCCGGCGACGCCTCGGTGCTCGACCGTACAGCCGATCAGCTCGCGCGCGACCTCCAGAACGGGACGATCGTAGAACTCGGCCGGAAGCGCTCTCACTGCCCGCTGCCGTCACGCTCGTTCAAGACCTTTACAGCTGCCGCCAGCTGCTCGCGCAGCCGCGGCAGCGAGGTGCCGCCCTCGGAGATCTTCGACTCGAGCAAGGACTCTGGCGCGAGCAGCGCGCGCAGCTCCTGCTCGCGCTCGGCGAGCAGTGCGCTGTGGGCCTTGAGCTCTTCGGCGGTCAGCTGCGAGAGCGTGCGGCCGCTGTCGAGCGCCGTGCGCACCAGGCCCGCGACGATGCCGTGGGCCTCGCGGAACGGCACGCCGTGCCGCACGAGCAGGTCGGTCACGTCGGTGGCGGCGATCAGCTCATCGCTCGCCGCGCTGGCCATCCGCTCGCGGTCGAAGCGCGCCCCCTCGACGATGCCCGTTGCGCCCGCCAGCGCCAGGTCGAGCGTGTCGACGGCGTCGAAGAGGTGCTCCTTGTCCTCCTGCAGGTCCTTGTTGTACGCGAGCGGCAGCGCGTGCAGGACGCCGTGCATCGCCGCCAGGTGCCCGGCCACGCGGGGGGCCTTCGCGCGCAGCAGCTCCGCCGCGTCGGGGTTCTTCTTCTGCGGCATGATCGAGGACCCAGAGCTCCACGCATCGGGCAGCTCGCAGAAGCCGAACTCGCTGCTCGACCAGAGCACGAGCTCGGCGCCGAGGCGCGAGAGGTGGGTCGCGCATGTCGCTGCCGCGCCAAGGTAGTCGAGCACGAAGTCGCGTCCTGAGACGGCGTCGATCGAGTTGGCTGCGACCGCGGCGAAACCCAGCTCGCGCGCAAGCAGCGCACGGTCGGTGTCGAAGTTCACGCCCGCCAGCGCCCCCGACCCGAGCGGCAGGCTCGAAGCCTCGCGCTCGCAGAAGGCAAAGCGCCTGCGGTCTCGATCGAGCATCCAGAAGTAGGCGAGCAGGTGGTGGCCGAGGTACACGGGCTGCGCTCGCTGCAGGTGCGTGTAGCCGGGCAGCGGCCAATCGACGTGCTCCTCCGCGCGCGCCACCAGCGTGGCCATCAGCCGAGCGATCGCGTGTCGCGCGGCCAGCGCCTGCGCGCGCACGTACATCGCCAGGTCGGTCGCCACCTGATCGTTTCGCGAGCGCGCCGTGTGCAGGCGTTCGCCCGGCTCGCCAACGATCTCCGTGAGCCGGCGCTCGAGCGCCATGTGTATGTCCTCATCGTGACCTGCGAACTCGAAGCGGCCCTCGCTGAGCTCTGCTTCGAGCGCGTCGAGGCCGGCGAGGAGTGCGTCGCGGTCGCTCTCGCCAATGATGCCCCGCGCGGCGAGCATGCGCGCGTGGGCGCGCGACTGCTGGATGTCCTGAGGCCACAGGCGCCGGTCGAACCCGACCGAGTCGTTCAGCCGCCGAAAGGCGGGGTCGGGACCGTCGTGGAAGCGGGACACGGCGCTCAGTCTACGGTCGAGGCCCGCGGCCGCCCGCCCGAGCCCGCCGCCCCTACGCTGGGGCCGCGCCGCTCCTCGCAAGCGCCGCGCGCAACTGCTGCGCCACGCGCGCGACCTGACCCTCGCTCATCCGCGGGAAGAACGGGAGCGCCAGCGAGCGCGCGGCGACGTCCTCGCAGACGGGAAACTCGCCCTCGCGGTGGCCGAAGCGCTCGCGGTAGAAGCTCATGAGGTGGATCGCGGGCAGGTATGGCTTGCTCTGGATGCCTCCCGCGGCCAGCTCGCGCACGACGCCGTCGCGGTCGCTTCCGCGCGGCAGCTGCACGACGAACACGAACCAGCCGCGCCGCTCGCCGGCGGCGCCGTCGGCGCAGGGCAGCTCGAGCCCCTCGACCTCCGACAGCGCTTCGCGGTAGCGCTCGGCGACGCTGCGGCGAGCGGCGAGCATCTCCTCCAGATGGCTCAGCTGCGCGAGCCCGAGCGCGCACGCAAGGTCCGTCAGCCGGTAGTTGAAGCCGAGGCGGTCGTGATCGAGCCAGTCCATGTCTCGCGCGCGCCCCTGGTTGCGCTCGGAGTCCAGGCGCGCCTTCATGCCCGCATCCGCGAAAGTGATCATCCCGCCCTCGCCGGTCGTGAGCTGCTTGTTGGCGTAGAAGCCGAACACCGCCGGATGGCCGCGCCCTCCAACGCGCACGCCGTCGGCGTGCACGGCTCCCAGTGCCTCGCACGCGTCCTCGACGATCGCCAGGCCGTGGCGGTCGGCGATCCGCTCGAACGCCGGGAGATCGGCGGGGTAGCCGAAGATGTGCACCGGCAAGAGCGCGCTCGTGCGCTCGCCCACCGCCGCGGCGGCGGCGTCGGGCTCGAGGTTGAGCGTCACCGGATCGATGTCGGCGAACACCGGCCGCGCGCGCTCATAGATTGCCGCGTTAGCCGAGGCAACGAACGAGAACGGACTCGTCACCACCTCATCGCCGTCGCCGACCCCGACGGCGCGCAGCGCCAGGTGCAGGCCGGCGGTGCCGCTCGAGACGGCGCACGCGAGCGGTGCCCCGACGCGCTCGGCGAACGCCCGCTCGAACTCGGCCACGCGCGGACCGAGCGACAGCCGCCCCGTGCGCAGGACCTCGATCACTGCTCGCTCCTCGGCCGCGCCGAGCACGGGCGCAGCAAGCGGGATCTGCTCCCGGTGTGAGTCAGCGGCGGCCGCGCGCTGAGCCTCGCCCTCCGCTGCCGTGCGCGAGCCAGCGTCGGGGCCCACGCGCGGCGTGGCTGCGCTCTCGGCCACTAGACCGTGCCCGATGAGCGTGCAACCCCTCGCGCCGCAGCGCGCTGCGGCGGCTGCATGCCGTACTCGAGCGAGTCCACGAGTGCATCCCACGAGGCCGCGATCAGGTTCTCGGACACACCTATCGAGCCCCACACGTCCTGGCCGTCGGACGCGTCGATCAGCACGCGCGTGACCGCGTCGGTCCCCTTCGTCTCGTCGAGGATGCGGACCTTGAAGTTCACGAGCTCGATGTCGCGCAGGTGCGGGTGGATCTCGCCGATCGCGTCGCGCAGCGCGTTGTCGAGCGCGTTCACCGGGCCGTTGCCCTCGGCGGTGCGCACGTAGCGCTCGCCGCCCACCCAGATCTTGATCGTGGCCTCGGTGGCGACCTTGCCGTCAGCGCGCTTCTCGACCAGCACGCGCCAGGACTCCAGGCGGAACAGCGGCTCATATGCGCCTGCCTCCTTGCGCATCAACAGCTCGAAGGACCCGTCGGCTGCCTCGAACTGGAAGCCGCGGTGCTCGAGGTCCTTGACGCGCTCGAGCACCCTGCCCACGAACTCCTCGCCCGCCGCGCCGGGCTCCAGCTTGATCCCCGCCGCCGCCGCCTTCTCGGCGATCGTCCCGCGTCCCGAGAGCTCGGAGATGAGGACGTCGCGGCTGTTGCCTACGACGGCCGGGTCGACGTGCTCGAAGGTCTGCGCGTCGGCGCGAACGCCGGCCGCGTGCAGCCCCGCCTTGTGGGCGAAGGCATGCTTGCCCACGTATGGCTGAGCGGGGTTGGGCGCGCGGTTGAGAAGCTCGTCGATGAAGTGTGCGGTCTCCGTCAAGCGCACCAGCCGCTCGGGCGCGAGCACCTCGTGGCCCATCTTCAGCTGCAGGTCGGCGATCACCGTGATCAGGTCGGCGTTGCCGGTGCGCTCGCCGATGCCGTTGATCGTGCCCTGCACCTGCGTCGCACCGCCTTCGACCGCCGCGAGCGTGTTGGCGACCGCGCAGCCCGAGTCGTCGTGCGTGTGGATGCCCAGGGCGAGGTCGCCGAGCGCTTCGCGGACGACGGCGAGAGCCGTCCGTATCGCCGGCGGCAACGAGCCGCCATTGGTGTCGCAGAGCACCACCCGTTCGGCTCCCGCCTCGGCGGCCGCGCGCAGGCAGCTGAGCGCATAGCCGGGGTCGAGCTCGAAGCCGTCGAAGAAGTGCTCGGCGTCGAACAGCACGCGCTTTCCGGCGGCCGCGAGAAACGCCACGGAGTCGGCGATCATGCGCAGGTTCTCCGCGCGCGTCACGCGTACGACCTTCTCCACATGCAGCGGCGAGGCCTTACCGACGAGCGTGCACGCCGGGACCGCGCAGTCGGCCAGCACGCGCAGGCCCTCGTCGGCGTCGGCGGCACAGTCGCGCCGGCGAGTCATGCCGAAGGCGACCAGCTCGGCGCTCTCCAGGCGCTCGCCGGCGAGCAGCTCGAACAGCCGCTGCTCCTTCGGGTTCGACGCGGGGAAGCCGGCCTCGATCAGCGTGATCCCGAGCGCGTCGAGCGCGTGCACGACGCGCAGCTTCTCCTCGGCGGTGAGGCTCAGGCCTCCGCCGCCCATGCCGTCGCGCAGGGTGGCGTCGTATAGCTCGATGCGGTTGCGTTGGGTGCTCAAGGGACAGTCCTTTCGGGCGTTGGTGTGCGAGGCGGATCGGCGAGCGACCGGCCCTGGCGCACCCCGCCCTAGCCGGTCGCCCCGGTAATTCGCTCGCTCGTGGACTCGCCGCTGGGCGTCTGCAGCGCGGGCGCATGTACCACGTCGAGCCACTCGCGATAGCGCTCGGAGCGTCCGTGGATGGCGTCGTCGAACGCGGCCTGAAGGACGCGCGTGACCTCGCCCGGGCGCCCGCTGCCGATCGCGTGGTCGTCGATCTCCCTCACCGGCACCAGCTCGGCGGCGGTCCCTGACAGGAACATCTCATCGGCGAGGTACATCTCCGCCCGCGCGAGGTTGCGCTCGACGACCTCGTAGCCGAGATCACGCGCGATCTGGATGACCGAGCGCCGCGTGATGCCGTCGAGGATCGAGTTGTGCTGCGCCGGAGTGGCGATCTGCCCGTCGCGGACGATGTACACGTTCTCGCCCGTGCCCTCGCACACGTGACCGTGGACATCGAGCAGGATCGCCTCGTCGTAGCCCGCCTTCATCGACTCCACCTTGGCGAGCACGCTGTTGAGGTACTGGCCCGACGCCTTCGCGTGCGGGATCAGCGTGTCGGGGCTTATCCGTCGCCACGAGGAGACCTTCGCGCGCACGCCGTCGCGCTTGCCCTCCTCGCCGAGGTAGGAGCCCCACTCCCAGCATGCGATGGTCACGTCGACGGGCGCCTCCAGCGGGTTCAAGCCCATCTGGCCGTAGCCGCGGTTGACGATCGGGCGTATGTAGCAGGAGCGCAGGCCGTTGCGGGCCACGAGCTCGAGCGTCGCCGCCCGCAGCTCCTCAGCCGTATATGGCACCGGCATGTAGTACAGCTCGGCCGAGCGGAGCAGGCGCTCGATGTGCTCGGCGTTGCGGAACACCGCCGGCCCGAGCTCGGTGTCGTAGCAGCGCATGCTGTCGAACACCCCGGTGCCGTAGTGCAGCCCGTGCGTCAGGACGTGGACCTTGGCGTCGTCCCATGCGACGAATTCGCCGTTCATCCATATGAGTTCGGTCGGGTCCACGGATGCGCTCCTCCTTAGAGGTGGTCGAGCACTGCTTTCGTCGCCTGCGCGGTGCCGTCCTGTCCCCCCAAGTCCGGGGTGCGCAGTCCCGCCCCAAGCGCCTGCTCAACGGCGGATTCTACCGCCGCCGCCTGCGCCTCCAAGCCGAGTCCGTGCCGCAGCAACAACGCTGCCGACAGGAACATGGCGAGCGGGTTGGCGCTCCCCTGCCCGGCGATGTCCGGCGCCGAGCCGTGGACCGGCTCGAACACGCCCGGACCGCCCGTGCCGAGAGAGGCGCTTGGCAGCATCCCGATCGACCCCGTGATCATGGCGGCCTCGTCGCTGAGGATGTCGCCGAACATGTTCTCCGTGAGGATCACCTCGAAATGGCGCGGCGCGCCGATCAGCTGCATGGCGGCGTTGTCGACTAGCACGTGCTCGAGCTCGATGTGAGGGAACTCCTGCGAGTGCACGCGGCTCACGACGGCGCGCCACAGCCGGCTCGTCTCGAGCACGTTGGCCTTGTCCACGCTCGAGACGCGCGAGCGCGAGGCGCCGAAGGCGGCCCTGGCGATGCGCTCGATCTCCGTGACCGTGTATTCGCACAGATCGCTCGCGCGCACCTCCGTGCGCTCCTTGGCGCCGAAATAGATCCCGCCGGTTAGCTCACGCACGACGAGCAGGTCGACGCCCTCGATCAGCTCGCGGCGCAGCGGCGAGGCGTCATACAGCACCGGCAGCGGCTTGACGGGACGCAGGTTTGCGAACAGCCCGAGGCCCTTGCGCAGCGCGAGCAGGCCCTGCTCGGGCCGCGGCCGGTCGGGGTCAGTCGTGTCCCACTTGGGGCCCCCGACCGCCGCCAGCAGCACCGCGTCGGCGTGGCGGCATGCCTCGAGCACCTCGTCCGTGAGCGCGGTCCCATGAGCGTCGATGCTCGCGCCGCCGAAGAGGTGCTGCTCGAAGTCGAACTCCCCCACGGCGCTCAGAACCTCGAGCGCGGGAGCCATCAGCTCCGGGCCGATGCCGTCGCCCGGCAGGGTCACCACACGGTGGGCCATCGAGGGCGAACGCTATACCGCGGCGGCGGCCCTCGCCCTGGATCGCCGCTTCAGCTGCCGGCCTCCGGTATCGGGGCGTCCCGCTCGCCTGTGCGCGCTGGCGTGCCATCGTCCTTTCGCCGCCGCGGCGGGCATGGGCGGCGCCGCGCCGGGACGGACGCCTCTAAAGAGCCGTCGTCACAGGACCGCGGCGCTCGCGCTCGCGCTCGTAGGCGTCGATCTGGACGGACTCGCGCAGCGTGACCGCGATGTCGTCGAGCCCCTCGAGCAGTCGCCGTCGGATCTCGGGGTCGATGTCGAAGCCCACGGAGACGAGCTGGCCGTCCTCGCCGGGGTAGCGCACCTCCTTGGCGCGCAGGTCGACCAGGCCCTCTCTTGCGCCCGCGAGCGCCCGGCAGTGCGGCTCCGCGAGCACGACCGGGAGCAGCCCGATCTTGGTGCAGTTGGAGTAGAAGATGTCGCTGAAGCTCGGCGCGACGATCGCCTGGAAGCCATAGTCCTGAAGGCCCCACGGAGCGTGCTCGCGCGATGAGCCGCAGCCGAAGTTCTCGCCGGTGACGAGGATCGGGTTGGGCGGCAGGTCCCAACCGGGCTCCTTTGCCCAGTCGTAGAAGACGTACTGGCCAAAGCCCGTGCGCTCCACGCGCTTGAGGAACTGCTTGGGCATGATCTGGTCGGTGTCGACGTTGGGGCGGTCGAGCACGCTGACGGCGCCGCGGATGACCTCGATCGGCTGCACCTACTCGCGCTCCCCTCTCGCGCTCGCCAGGCGCGGCCGCACGCCGCCGAACACGGCCGCCTCTGCCCACTTGAAGTGAACTTCGACGCCTTCGAAGCCTGCGTCGCGCAGCCACCTCAGCTGATCCTCGACCGTGTCCGGGCGGTCTTCATCGGCGTCATCGAGCAGCTCGCGCTCGAGCTCCGCAGCGGAGCGGCTTCCGCCGCGCTCGCGCTCGAGCCGCAGCGCGTTGGCCACCAGTTGCTCGTCCCACAGCCCGTGCAAGGGGCCGTCGATGGCGACGTAGTCGAGGTTCACGAACATCGCGCCTGCCTCGAGCAGCTCGAACACCTCCGCAAACAGGTTGCGCTTGCGCTCGGTGGGCAGGTGATGAATGGCCAGCGAGGAGACCACCGCGCCGTAGCTGCCCTCAGGAAGCTGCCGGCGCCAGCGCGGATCGGAAAGGTCGCCGCGCACGACGCGCCAGCGGCCACGCCCCGCGAGCCGCTGCTCGACGCCCGCGAGCATGGGCTCGGAGAAGTCGACGAGCACTGCTTCAGCGTGCGGGAAGAGGGCGAGCATCAGCTCTGAGAGAGCGCCGTCGCCCGCGCCCAGGTCTAGGAAGCGCTCCACGGCCTGGCCGTGGCGCTCGAAGAGGCGCTTGATGACATCTTCGGAGACGTCGATCATCGGCAGCCGCGTCTGACGCTCGTCGAGGAACCATTCGGCGGCCTTCGGCCGCTGCCACGTCGCACCCGGCGATAGGTGAGTCACTGCCACTCCCGGATGTCGACGAAGTGGCCCTCTATCGCCGCCGCAGCGGCCATCTGCGGCGAGACCAGATGGGTCCGTCCGCCGCGCCCCTGACGCCCCTCGAAGTTGCGGTTGGAGGTCGACGCGCAGCGCTCGCCCGGCGCGAGCACGTCGGGGTTCATGCCCAGGCACATCGAGCAGCCGGCGACGCGCCAGTCGAAGCCCGCCTGACGGAAGATCTGGTCCAGGCCCTCGGTCTCGGCCTGCGCCTTCACCTGCTGGGAGCCCGGCACCACCATCGCCCCCACCCCCGCCGCCACCCTGCGCCCGGCCACGACCTCGGCCGCGGCACGCAGGTCGCCGATGCGTGAGTTGGTGCACGAGCCGATGAACACGCGATCGATGGCGATCTGCTGAAGCGGCGTGCCCGGCTCGAGCGCCATGTATGCCAGCGCGCGTTCCACCGCCTCGCGATCTGCCGGGCTGTCGTAGTCGCCGGGCGAGGGCACGCACGCGGTCACCGCGCTGACCATGCCCGGATTGGTCCCCCACGTCACCTGCGGAGACAGCGCCGAGGCATCGACCGCGACCTCGGTGTCGAAGCTCGCGCCCTCGTCGCTGGCGAGCTCGCGCCAGCGCTCGATCGCCTCGCCAAGCTCGCCGCCGTCGGGCGCACCGGGGCGCGGCTGCCTGCAGAACCACTCGAACGTCGTCTCGTCCGGGGCGATCATCCCGGCGCGGCCGCCGCCCTCGATCGTCATGTTGCACACGGTCATGCGCCCCTCCATCGAGAGCGCCTGGACCGCGGGGCCGGCGTACTCGACCACGTGGCCGGCGGCGCCGCCGACGCCGATCTGGCCGAGGGTGCCGAGGATCAGGTCCTTCGCGGTCACGCCGTAGCCGAGCGCGCCCTCGTAGGTGATGCGCATCGAGCGCGGTTTGCTCTGAACAAGGCACTGCGTGGCCAGCACGTGCTCGACCTCGCTGGTGCCGATGCCAAACGCGAGTGCGCCGAACGCGCCGTGCGTGGAGGTGTGCGAATCGCCGCAAACGATCGTCATCCCGGGTTGTGTGACGCCGAGCTCGGGGCCGATCACGTGCACGATCCCCTGGCGCTTGGAGCCCAGCGAGTAGACGGGGACGCCGAACTCTGCGCAGTTGCGCTCGAGCGCCTGCACCTGCTCGCGCGAGAGCACGTCCTTGATCCGCGCCGCCGTCGGCGTGCCGTCGGTCGGCGTGTTGTGGTCGGCCGTGGCGAGCGTGCGGTCGGTCCGGCGCACGGTGCGGCCCGCGAGGCGAAGGCCGTCGAACGCCTGCGGGCTCGTGACCTCGTGCACCAGGTGCAGGTCGACGTAGATCAGGCCGTCTGCGACCTCGTGCGCCCGCCAGATCTTCTCGAACAGCGTTTGCGGAGCCGAGGCGGCCATCAGCTGCGCCTCAGGCCGGCGGAGACGACGGCCAAAAAGACCGCCGGCTCGTCTGCCCGGTTCTCGAAGTGGTGCGGAAGATCGGCATCGAAGGTCACGCAGTCGCCCTCGCCGAGCTCGTAGCGGGCGCCGTCGCAGACGAGCACAATTTTCCCGCTCTGAACGAGCGCGATCTCGCGGCTGCCGGGCTCGTGCATCGGTGGGTCATCCGCGGCGCCCGTCGCGCTGCCGGGCGCGAGCGTGTGGCGCGAGAGCTCTGCTCGCTGTCCCGGCCGCGAGGAGGTCAGCACCTCGAAGCGGTGCCCGCGGCGCGGAGCCCCGCCGCGTCGGCGCTCGGAGGCGCGCACCACCGTGACGGCTCCGTCCTCGTCGAGGCGCAGCAGCTGCGACAGACGCAGGTCAAGCCCCGCCGCGATGCGCGCCGCCACGGACAGCGTCGGGCTGGTCTCTCCGCGCTCGACCTGCGACAGCATCGGCGCGCTCACGCCGCTCCGTCCCGCGAGCTCTCTCAGCGAGAGCGCCGAGGCCTCGCGCAGCGCTCTCACGCGCGCGCCGATCGCTGTCTGGCCGACCCACTCCCCGTTCGACGCGGACTCCGCAGCCGTCATACGAGCGTACGTTATCACAGACACCCGTGCCGTCTGGCCCCTGCGTGACTCCTACGTAGCTCATACGTTGCCCAGACGCAGCTCTTAGGGTCGTCGCGCAAGCTACGCGCTCCCAAGAGAGGAGCTTTTGCGATGAACAGACGATGGATCATCACCGCCGGGGTGGCGCTCATCAGCGCGGCCGCCGGCGCCGCCGCCGGCATCACCGGAGGCACCGCGGCGACCACCAACAAGAGCGCTCGAGCTGGCTCCGCCGCTCTGCACGGCCGCTCCGCGACCCGGGATCGCCCGTTCGCGCTGCACGGGTTCCCAGTGCACGAGGTGGGCGTCGTGCTCAACAAAGCCGGCGACGGGTTCATCACGGTCACCTCCGACAGCGGCACGCTTCAGTCCGTCTCCGGAGATCAGCTGACGCTCAAGGAGGCCGTGGGCTCGGTCGTCTACCGCACCGTCACGCTCACGATCCCCTCAGGCGCGACCGTGATCCGCAACTTCAAGACCGCGAGCCTCTCCGACCTGCGCGCGGGTGACCGCGTCCGCGTCTCATCCTCCACGGAGGGCACCACGGTCCTCGCCGACGACGGATCCATGCTGCCGCGGGGCGACGGCCTGCACGCGCACGGCGCTCCGCCGCCCGGATTGCCCGGCGACGCAGCGGCGCCCATGCCGTACTAGAGCTGCTACGCGGCCGTCTCGGGCAGCCCGAGCGCGTCGGGCGCGTGCGCGCGAGCCACGGCGACCGACAGCGCGCGCACGTAGGCGCGAGCGGCCGCGTCGATGATGTCGGTCGAAATTCCCTGACCCGCGCCCGTGCTGCCGTCGACGTCCACGACCACGGAGACCTCGCCCAGCGCGTCCTGGCCCTCGGTCACGGCGCCTATCTGAAAGTCGTTCAGCTTGGCCTGAATGCTCGTGGCCGCGTTGATGGCCTGGAAGACGGCGTCGATCGGACCGTCGCCGGTGAACGTGCCTTCGGTGGTCGAGCCGTCCGGCAGCGAGACCGACACGCGCGCGTGCGGCGGGCGCCTGGATGATGCCTCGACCTCGAACCAGTCGAGCGCGAAGCCGCCGATGTCCTCGCTGCGCAGCTCGTCGGTCACCAGCGCCTCGAGGTCGAGCGCCGTCAGCTGCTTCTTGCGGTCGGCGATCTCCTTGAAGCGCTTGAACGCGGTGTTCAGCGTCTGGCCGTCGAGCTCGAAGCCCATCTCCTCGAGTGCTTTGCGCAGCGCATGACGGCCCGAGTGCTTGCCGAGCACGATCGAGTTGCTGCGCAGGCCAACGGTGGTCGCATCCATGATCTCGTACGTCGTGCGCTCCTTCAGCACGCCGTCCTGGTGGATGCCGGCCTCGTGCGCGAAGGCGTTGCGACCGACGATCGCCTTGTTCGGCTGCACCTGGTAGCCGGTCAGGCGCGACACGAGGCGGCTCGTGCGGGCGATCTCGGTCGTGTCGATGCCCGTCCACAGGCCGAGGCTGGGCTCGCGCGTGCGTAGCAGCATCACGACCTCCTCCAGGGACGCGTTGCCAGCGCGCTCGCCGATTCCGTTGACCGCGCACTCCACCTGGCGGCAGCCCGCTTCCACGCCCGCCAGCGAGTTGGCGACCGCCAGGCCGAGGTCGTCGTGGCAGTGCACCGAGACCACCACCTCGTGCAGGCCCGGCAAGAGCTCGTACAGCCGCGCGAACATGGCCGCGTACTCGCGCGGCATCGTGTAGCCCACGGTGTCCGGAACGTTGATCGTGCTCGCCCCCTCTTCAAGCGCGATCTGGATCACCTCGGCCATGTACTCCACGTCCGAGCGCGAGCCGTCCTCGGGCGAGAACTCGACGTCATCGGTGTACTCGCGCGCGTGCGCAACAGCAGCGCGCACCTGGCCCTTGACGTCCTCGCGCGTCGTCTGCAGCTTGCGCTCGATGTGAATGTCGCTGGTCGCGATGAAGGTGTGGATGCGCGGGCGCTGCGCATCCTTGACCGCGTTCCAGGCCGCGTCGATGTCCTGCTTGGACGTGCGCGCCAGGCCGCAGATCACGGGGCCTTCGACCTCGCGCGAGATCGCCTGCACCGACTCGAAGTCACCCGGCGAGGTGATCGGGAACCCGGCCTCGATCACGTCCACGCCCAGGCGCGCGAGCTGGTGGGCGATCTCGAGCTTCTCCTGCTTGTTGAGCGATATGCCCGGCGACTGCTCGCCATCGCGCAGGGAGGTGTCGAAGATCAGGACGCGGTCTGCCTGCGCTCGGGGAGCGCGCGCCGGGCCGGCGGGGCTGGAACCATCATCGGTGCTCATGTCGTTCGTGCTCCTTCTGTATCTCGCTGACGCTTCCTCTCTGCTGGGTATGCGGCTACGCGGCCGCCACGCGCTATTCCCCCCGAAGGGGGAGCAGGAGAAGAGCGAGAAGCGAGCTCTGGAACGACATCAGCTCCGCACCTTAGCACCGGCGCGGCGGCGGGGCGCGGGTGCCGTTTAGGGCGTGAGCACCACCTTGCCGAGGTTGCGGCGCTCGACGATCATGCTGTGCGCGGCGCCCGCTTCCTCGAATGGGAAGGCGCCCGCCACGACGGGTTTGACCGTGCCGTCCGCCAGCAGCTCCTGCAGCGGTCCGATCCACGGCTGCAGCGTTCCGCGGTCCTTCCACAGCGTGAGCATGTTCAACCCGATCACCGCCTTCGACTCGGACATCTGCTTGATCATGTTGAAGCGCGGCATGCGCGCCACCGTGCGCAGCGCCGTGAGCAGGTTGCGCCGCTCGCCCGAGAGCACCGAGGAGGCGCCGAACGCGACCAGGCGCCCGCCAGGGCGCAGCAGCCCGTAGCTGCGGCGAAAGCTGGTGCCGCCGACGGCGTCGAGGATCACGTCGAAGCCGCCTATGTCCCGCTCCCAGCCCGGCCGCGTGTAGTCGAGCGCGCGGTCGACGCCCAGCTCGCGGATCCGCTCGTGCTTGCTCGGCGAGGCCGTGCCGTACACCTCGGCGCCCCTGCGCTTGGCGATTTGCGTAGCCGCGATGCCGACGCCGCCGCCGGCCGAGTGCACGAGCACCCTCTCGCCCGCCTGCAGGCTGCCGTAGCCGATCAGCGCGGCCCAGGCGGTGGCGTAGTTGACCGGGATCGCGGCCCCCTGCTCGAAGGTCAGCTCCTCGGGTAGCGGCACGACGTCCTCGGCCGGCACCACCGCCTGGGAGGCGTAGCCGCCGAACTTGGTCCCCGCGAGCACGCGCTGGCCGTGGCTGAGCCCCTCGACGCCCGCGCCCAGCTCGAGCACGGTGCCGGCGACCTCGTAGCCGATCACGCAGGGCGGCTTGGGGGCGTCCTGGTAGAGGCCGACGCGGGCCAGTACATCGGCGAAGTTGATGCCGGCGGCGGCGACCGCGATGCGGACCTCTCCCGCTCCTATCGGCGGGTCGGGACGCTCCTCCACGGCGAGCACGCCCGGCCCCCCGTGCTTGGTGATGACGACCGCCCGCATGCGGCCGGCAGCCTACCCGATCGTCAGCCGGTATCGACGGACCAGCCGTCCATGAACCCGGCGGAGGCGATGATCTCGCTGAGAACGTCCTTCGGCACCGGGCCGTCGGTCGTCACCACCATGGCCGCCAGGCGCTGCGCACCCTCGGCGCGCCGCCCCTCGCCTCCGCCTCCGTCCGGCGTGTGCCCGACTGCCGCCGAGGAGATGTTGATCCCGTGCCCTCCGAAGATCGTGCCCACCCTCCCGATCATCCCGGGCACGTCCTCGTAGCGGAACACGGTCATGTAGCGCGCCAGCTCGATCGTCAGCCGGCGGCCCTGCACCTCGACGAGGTGCGGGACTCGCTGCGGGCCGATGCCCGTGCCGGCGACCGCGACGCGCTCGCCGCCGGCGAGGACGCTGACTCGTATCAGCTCGTGGAAGTCCTCGGCCTCCGAGACCGACTTCTCCTCCACGACGATGCCGCGTTCCTCGGCCATCGCGGGCGCGTTCACGAGGTTGACCTCCTCCTCCGTGCGGCCCTGAAGCGCGCCGCCGATAGCCGCCAGCGTGAGCATGCGCGTGTCGTACTCTGCGATCCGCCCGAAGAAGGCCGCCTCGATGCGCTCGACCGAGCTGCCCTCCGCGAGCGCCATCGCCAGGCGGCCGAGCTTTCTGGCAAGCGGAAGGAACGGCCCCAGGACCTCCATGTCCTCGGCTGCCACCGCGGGGATGTTGACGGCCGTGGACACGACTCCGCCGGTCAGCGCCGCGACGACCTGCTCGGCGCTCTGGTATCCCGCGCGGTCGGTCGCCTCCGTGGTCGAGGCGCCGAGGTGCGGCGTGACGATCACGTTCGCGTACCCGTGGAAGAGCGGATGGTCGGTGATCGGCTCGGCCGGAAACACGTCCAGCGCGGCGCCGGCGACGCGGCCCGAGTCGATCGCGTCCTTGAGCGCGGCGTCGTCGATCAGGCCGCCTCGCGCGACGTTGAGGATGCGCACGCCCTCGCGCATCTTCGCGAACGCGTCCGCATCCAGCCAGCCTTCTGTCTCGGGCGTCTTGGGCAGGTGCACGGTGATGAAGTCCGACTGCGCGTACAGCTCCTCGCGGCTGGACGCCTTCTCGACGCCGAGCTCGCGGTAGCGCTCGGCGCTGACGAACGGGTCGAACGCGAGCACGCGCATCTCAAAGCTCTTGGCGCGGTGCGCCACCAGCTGACCGATGCGCCCGAAGCCGAGGATCCCGAGGGTCTTCTCGTACAGCTCGACGCCAGAGAACCGCGAGCGCTCCCAGCGCCCGCTCGTGAGTGACGAGTGCGCCTGCGGGACGTTGCGCGCGAGCGCCAGCAGCAGCGCCATGGTGTGCTCGGCCGCGGTCACGACGTTGGACTGAGGCGCGTTGGCGACGACGATCCCGCGCTTGGTCGCTGCGTCGACATCGACGTTGTCCACGCCCACACCCGCTCGTCCGATGACGCGCAGCGCGTGCGCCCGCTCGAGCAGCTCGCTGGTCAGCTTGGTGGCCGAGCGGATCACGATCCCCTGGAACTCACCGATCCGCTCAGCGAGCTGCTGCTCGTCCCAGTCGAACCCCAGCTCGACCTCGAAGTGCTCGCGCAGGAGCTCCACCCCGGGTCCGCCGATGTCCTCCCTGACGAGCACGCGCGGGCGTGCCGCGCCGTCGCCTTGGCCGCTCATCGCTGGATTCGCTCCACCACCCAGTCGATGCACGCGGTGAGCGCTTCGACGTCCGCCGGGTCGATGGCCGGGAACATCCCGACGCGCAGCTGGTTGCGTCCGAGCTTGCGGTACGGCTCGACGTCGACGATCCCGTTGGCTCTGAGCGTCGCGGCGACTGCCGCCGCGTCGGTGACTCGCTCGAAGTCGATCGTCCCCACCACGGGCGAGCGCCTGGCGGGATCGGCGACGAAGGGAGTGGCGTAGCTGCTTCGCTCGGCCCACCCATACAGATGCGCCGAGGAGCGCCTCGTGCGGCCCACGCACCACTCCAGGCCGCCCCGCTCGAGCATCCAGCGAACCTGGTCGGCGAGCAGGAACAGCGTCGCTATCGCGGGCGTGTTGTAGGTCTGGTCCTTGCGCGAGTTCTCGAGCGCCGTCGGCAGCGACAGGAACGGGGGGACCCAGCGCTCGGAGCCGTCGAGCTCGGCGATCCGCTCCTGCGCGGCCGGGCTGAACAGGGCGATCCACAGGCCGCCGTCGCCGGCGAAGCCCTTCTGTGGGGCGAAGTAGTAAGCGTCGGCGCTCGCGAGATCGACCTCCAGCCCGCCGGCCGCGGAGGTCGCGTCGATCATCACCAGCGCACCCTCGTGGCCGGGCGGGCGAATCACGGGCAGGCTCACCCCCGTGGAGGTCTCGTTGTGCGCCCACGCGAGCGCGTCGACCGGCTCGTCTGGAGAGGGGCGGCCGAGGCTCGCAGGATCTGGGGCGCCGCCGGGCTCCGCCGACACGATCACCGGCTTGGCCAGGAACGGCGCGCCGGCCGTCACGGCGGCGAACTTGCCGGAGAACTCGCCGTAGACGAGGTGCAGCGCGCGGCTGCGCACCAACCCGAACGCGGCCGCGTCCCAGAAGGCTGTGGTGCCGCCGTTCCCCAGCGCCACCTCATAGCCCTCGGGCGCGCCGAGCAGCTCGCGAAGGCCGCTGCGGATCTCGCCCACCAGCGCCTTGACGGGCCTCTGGCGGTGCGAGGTTCCCATCATCGACGCGCCGCTCGCGGCCAGCGCGGCGAGCGCCTCCGGTCGCACCTTCGAGGGTCCGCACCCGAAGCGGCCGTCGACGGGCTTCAGCGCCTCGGGGATGCGCAGCTCGGTGGGCTGCGTGCTCGCTGTGGGGATGCTCGGCGTCATGAGGGCTGCTCGCTCTTCTCGAACCTCGAGCTGTCGACGGTGTGAGGGCTGCCCAGGCGCGCGGCTGTACGCTCGTCGCTCCCCGGTGGTGAACTCCACCTCAGCGCCAGTCGCGGCGAGCACGCCGAGTGTAGCGGACGGCGCAGGCGCCGATACGAGCGCTCAGGGCGGCGCTCTCACCCGCTGAACACGAGGGCGCGCGCAAAGACGCGCGCGTGCCAGCCGCGGGGCAGTCGCGTCTGAGCCGCGCCCGCGGGCTCCTCCGCGGCGAGCAGGCAGTACTCCGGGGCGCGGCCCAGGCCGAGGGACCGCCGCCACAGGCTCGCCTGCTCGCCGCAGGCACCGTCGGCGAGCAGGTCGGCCAGCAGCGGCGGCGCCTGTCCGGGCGCCCGCGTGACCCACACCGCGACGCGCGCCTGCTCAAGGCGCGGCTGGCCCTCGCTCAGGCGGTAGATCGCGCCGGTGCTCAGAGCGGCCATGCCGGCCAGCGCGTCGTGGCGGGTTACGTGTCCCCTCGCCACCGCCGCCTCCTCGAGCACGCCCACGGACGCCCAGTCGTCGAGCAGGTACCAGTCCTCGTACGCCCCACCGCCTGCATCGTCGCCGCCCGCCTCGCCGGCCCAGGGCAGCTCCGCCACGCGGAAGGCCGTCGAGCCCCGGAAGCCGCTCGGCGGGCGGCGCGCGAGGGAGCCGTGGAACCTCTTCAGGGCCTCCTCGTACCTCGCCGCCGCGACGTCGGCGGCGGGCCGGTGCCAGGAGAGGTAGGCGAGCACTCCTCAGAAGGCCGGCTTGATCCAGTCCATGTGCGAGCGCAGCTCCCCACCCACGTGCTCGATCTGCGTGTCCGCCTGCTCCGCGCGCATGCGCTTGAAGTTCTCCTGTCCGGCGCGGTTCTCCGCGATCCACTCGCGCGCGAAGTCGCCCGACTGGACCTCGGCGAGGATCTCGCGCATGGCCGCGCGCGTGTCCTCGCTGATGACGCGCTTCCCGCGCGTGTAGTCACCGTACTCAGCGGTGTTGGAGATCGAGTAACGCATGCCCGCGAGCCCCTTCTCGTACATCAGATCGGCGATCAGCTTGAGCTCGTGCAGGCACTCGAAGTACGCCATCTCGGGGTCGTAGCCTGCCTCGACGAGCGTCTCGAACCCCGCCTGCACGAGCTCGGAGGCACCTCCGCACAGCACCGCCTGCTCGCCGAAGAGATCGGTCTCCGTCTCGTCCTTGAATGTGGTCTCTATCACGCCGCCGCGCGTGCAGCCGATTCCCTTCGCATAGGCCAGCGCGAGCGCGCGTGCGCTGCCGCTGGCATCCTGCTGAACGGCGATCAGGCCCGGAACGCCGCTCCCTTCCAGGAACTGCCGGCGCACCAGGTGCCCCGGTCCCTTGGGCGCAACCATCGCGACGTCGATCCCGCCCGCCGGACTGACCTCCCCGTAGTGAATCGAGAACCCGTGCGAGAACATCAGCAGGTTGCCCTCGGCGATGCCGTCGCGGACATCGCCGTCCCACACCTGCCGGTGCAGCTCGTCGGGGACGAGCATCATCACCACGTCGCCGCGGCTGGAGGCGTCGACCACGGGCAGCACCTCCAGTCCCTGCTCGCGCGCCTTCGCGGCCGAGGTGGAGTCGGGGCGCAGGCCGACAACTACGTCCACGCCCGAGTCCTTGAGGTTCAGGGCGTGGGCATGCCCCTGCGAGCCGTATCCGATGATTGCAACGGTCTTGCCGTCGAGGAGCTTGAGGTCTGCCTGGTCGTCATAGATCATCAGAGAGCGCAGGCTATCCGACTCACGCGGTCGCGGAGGCGACCAGCGTGCGCGCGGGGATCTCCAGCGACCCGTCGGGTGAGACAAAGCGCGCGAAGCGATCAGCCAGCGACGCCTTGATCTCTGCGAGCTCGTCCGCGGGCCGCCCCATGACGGCGTCGTGGAAGATTCGCGAAAGGTCGAGCGTCGCCTCCCACAGCTCATCGAAGCTCGCGTGCCTGCGCCGAAGCTCAAGCGCCTCCACGCGGACCTCGGTGAAGCCCGCCCGCTCGAGCATCTCGCGAACGCGCTCGGGCTCGCCCAGCGCGAACTGCCCCGGGGCGCCCGGCGCCGGGACGGGCACGAGCTGGCGCCGCCGCAGCTCTTCCGCCGGCAGCGCCGCCCAGAGGTTGTGCTCGGCTGCGTCCCACACCGCGAGCGCGACGCGTCCGCCCGGACGCAGAACGCGCCGAGTCTCCCCCAGAGCCGTCTGCGGGTCGCTCATCAACATGTAGCCCCAGCGGCACAGCACAGCGTCGACGCTCGCGACCGGGAGGTCGATCCATTCGGCGTTCAGAAGCTGGAACTCGACGTTCGTAAGGCCGAGCTCCTCCGCGCGCTCGCGCGCGCCGGCCAGCATCGCCTCAGCCTGGTCGGAGATGATCACACCGCCGATCGGCGCCACGAGCTCCGCCGCCAGCATCCCCGTCTCGCCGAGACCCGCAGCGAGCTCCAGCACTCGATGCCCCGGCTGCGGCAGGATCGCGTCGATCATCCACGTCGCCACCGGGGCGCCGAACTCGCGCACGATGTCCTGGCGGCGGACCCATCCGGGCGCGGCCTCTTCCCAGGCGCGCAAGCTCGCCGCGCGCGGATCGCCGGCGTCGGGGGCGTCAGCGGCCACGAAGCTCCCTGCGTAGCAGCTTGCCGGAACGGGTGCGCGGCAGTGGCCCGCCGCTGAAGGTGAACTGCTTGGGCACCTTGTAGGAAGCGAGCACCCGTGCGCAGTGCGCCTTCAGAGCCCGCGCGTCGACGGCCGCATCGGCACGTCGTACGACGATCGCCCTCACCGCCTCTCCCCACCGCGGGTCGGGCGCGCCGAGCACCGCCGCCTCGCGCACGTCGGGGTGAGCCTCGAGCACCGCCTCCACCTCCCACGGAGAGACGTTCTGACCGCCGCTGATGATCGTCTCGGATGAGCGCCCGACGACCTCGAGCCGCCCCTGCTCGTCGAGCGTGCCAAGATCGCCGGTGTGCAGCCATCCGTCAGGCGCGGGCGCGGCCGGCGCGACGGTTGGGCCCCGAACGAGGATCTCGCCGGCCCCCTTGCGGGCGTCGCCCGCAGCATCGCGATCGATGCGCACGCGCGTGCAGAACAGCGGCGGACCTGCCCGCGCGCGCGGGTCCGCGATCGCTGGCTGCGGAACCGTCGTCACCTGCGAGCATGCCTCGGTGAGGCCGTAGGTCAGGCTCACCGGCACGCTCGCCTCGCGAGCACGCTCGAGCAGGCGCGCGGGAACGGGCCCGCCACCCGTCAGCGCGCAGCGCAGCGACGGCGAGCGCGCGAGGCCCGCGTCGAGCAGGCGCTCGAGCGTCGTCGCGACGAGGCTCACGAGCGTGATCCGCTCGCGCCCGAGCGTCCTCAGCACGCGCTCGGCGTCGAAGCGCTCGTGGACCACCGCCGTGGTCGACGCGATGGCCGAGCGCAGCAAGATCGAGATGCCACCCACGTGCGACAGCGGCATGGCGCTGAGCCACCGCTCGTGCGGTGGCGCACCGAGCGCCACTGCTGAGCCAAAGGCGCTCCACAGCACGTTCCCGTAGGTGAGCTCGACCTCGCGCGGCGCAGCCGTCGTGCCGGAGGTGTGGATCAGCAGCGCGACCGCGTCGAGGTCGTGCGTGGCGGCACTCGCCTGCGGCCGGCTGCGAGGGCGCTGTGAGAGCGGCTCCTCGACCACCACCGCCGCGTCGCTGGCCACGCGCTCGCGTTCGCGCGCCGGCGCGCGTACGTCAACGGGCACCGCCACCGCCCCCAGCAGCAGGCACGCGTGCAGAGCCTGTGCGAAGGCCAGGCCCGCCGGCAGCGCGATCGCCACTCGCGAGCCCGGCTCGGCGCCACGCGCGCTCAGCTCACCGGCTCCCGCCTGCGCCGCCGCCAGCAGCTCGGCGTAGGACCAGCTCCCGGTCGGAGTGTCGAGCGCCGCGTGCCCGCCTCGCGCCGCCGCCGCTCGCGCGAGCCAAGCCTCGACCACCATGCCCACAGGCTAGCTGTAGCTTTCGCCGCATGGCCACCGCATGGAACCCCGTCACCGAGGGCCTCGCAGGCGAGCTTCAGGACGTCCGCTATGAGAAGTCGGCGGCACCCGACACCGGCATCGCGAAGCTCACGATCGCGCGGCCGGAGGTGCGCAACGCCTTTCGCCCGAGAACTGTGATCGAGCTCTCGCGGGCGTTCGAGGACGCGCGCGAGGATCCCGCGATCGGCGCCATCATCCTCACCGGCGAGGGAGATGAGGCGTTCTGCTCGGGCGGCGACCAGCGCGTGCGCGGGGACTCCGGGTACCTCGACGAGGAGGCGGCCTCCGCGCAGCACGGCGGCGCCGTCGGACGCTTCCACGTCACCGACCTGCACATCCAGATCCGCCGCCTGCCGAAGCCGGTCGTGGCGATGGTCGCCGGCTATGCGATAGGGGGTGGGCACGTGCTGCACCTCGTCTGCGACCTCACGATCGCGGCCGACAACGCCCGCTTCGGCCAGGTGGGCCCGCGCGTTGGCTCATTCGACGGCGGCTTCGGCGCGGGCCTGCTGGCGAACGTCGTCGGCCCCAAGCGCGCGAAGGAGATCTGGTTTCTGTGCCGGCAGTACAGCGCCGAGGAGGCGCTCGCGATGGGCCTCGTCAACGCCGTCGTGCCGCTCGCGCGCCTGGAAGAGGAGACGGTGCGGTGGTGCCGGGAGATGCTCGAGCTCTCGCCGTTCGCGCTGAGGCTCATGAAGGCGAGCTTCAACGCCGCGGAGGATGGCCTGGCGGGGCTCCAGCAGCTGGCGCACGACGCCAACCTGCTGTTCTACGGCAGCGAGGAGGCGAAGGAGGGTCGCGACGCGTACCGGGAGAAGCGCAAGCCCGACTTCGCGCGCTTCCCCAGGCGAGCCTGAGCGGTGAGCACGGTGCGCATCTGGGTGATGGCCGCCCGCGTGCGCACGCTGCCCGCGTCCGTCGCACCCGTGCTCGTGGGGACGTCATTGGCGCTCGGCGCTGGCACGTTCCACGCGCTCGCGTTCCTGGCGGCACTGCTCGGCGCCGTCTTCATCCAGGTCGGCACCAACCTCTCTAACGACTACTCCGACGCGCGGCGCGGCGCCGACAGCGAGGATCGCCTCGGTCCCGTGAGGGTCACGGCGGGGGGGCTCGTCCCGCCCGGGCAGGTGCTGCTGGCGACGTACGCGACATTCGGCCTGGCGGTAGCGTGCGGGGCCTACCTGGTCGCGGTCGCCGGCCCCGAGCTGCTAGCGGTCGGAGCCGCCTCGATCCTCGCCGGCGTGCTCTACACCGGGGGGCCGCGACCGTACGGCTACGAGGGCCTGGGGGAGCTGTTCGTGTTCCTGTTCTTCGGCGTCGTGGCGGTGGCGGGGTCGTACTTCGTGCAGGTCCAGGAGCTGCCCTGGCAGGCCTTCGCGTGCGCTGTGCCCGTCGGATTGCTCGCCAGCGCGATCCTCGTCGTCAACAATGTCCGCGACCTCGAGACCGACCGCCGTGCGGGCAAGCGCACGCTGGCGGTGCGGCTGGGCCGCGCCCGCACGCGCACCCTGTATGTCGCGATGCTGAGCTGCGCGTTCCTCGCCGCTCCGCTCCCGTGGCTGCTCGGCTCGATGACCGCGTGGCTGTTGCTCAGCTGGCTGACGATCCCGCTTGCGATCGGCGTCGCGCGCGTGGTGCGCGCGCGTACCGACGGACCCTCGCTGAACGCTGCGCTCGCCCGCACCGGCGCCATGCAGCTGCTCTTCTGCCTGCTCTACGCCGCGGGCATCCTCGCGAGCGGCGGCGTCGGCCGATGAAGCTCGAGCACCGCCGCACGACGCTGCGCCTGCGGACGCCGCTGCGAAGCGCCCACGGGACGCTCACCGAGCGCGAGCTGGTGAGCGTCACGATCACGGACGCCGGCGGCGTCAGCGGCCACGGCGAGGCTGCGCCGCTGCCCTCCTACGACGGTCCCAGCGTCGAGCGAGTCGAGCGCGCGCTCGAGCGATTTCGCACCGTGCTCGCCCAGATCAATGACGCCGAGCCGTCAGAGATCCTCGACGCCTGCCGCGCCGCCGACGAGGTTCCGGAGGCGCTCGCGGCGATCGACCTCGCGCTGTGGGACCGCGCCGGGCGCACCCACGGCGTTCCCGTGGCGGCGCTGCTGAGCGATGAGCCCGCGGCCTCCGTGGCCGTCAACGCGACGCTCTCGGCGCTGGAGGCGGAGCGAACCGCCGAGCAGGCGGCGGACGCCGCCGCAGGCGGCTTCAGGTGCCTGAAGATCAAGGTCGGGCTCGGCGACGACGCAGCCCGCGTCGCCGCCGCGCGCGACGCCGCCGGCCCCGCCGTCGCGCTGCGCCTGGACGCCAACGGCGCGTGGAGCGTCGAGCAGGCTGAGCGCGCGATCGCGGCGCTCGCCCCCTCGGGCCTGGAGCTGGTCGAGGAGCCCGTTCACGGCCTCGAGCAGGTACGCGCCCTGCGCGCACGCATCGATGTGAGGATCTCTATCGACGAGACCGCTCGCGAGCCGGGGGCGCTGGGCGCCGCAGCGGCCGACGCCGTGTGCCTGAAGATCTCCCGCTGCGGTGGGATCTCCGGACTGCTCGCATGCGCCGCGCTGGTGCGCGCCTCGGGCGCCGAGGTGTATCTGGCCTCGACGCTCGACGGGCCGCTGGGGATCGCCGCCGCGCTCCACGCGGCCGCGGCGCTGGCTTCGCGCGGGCCGCTCGCGTACTGCGGCCTGGCGACGCTCGGCCTGTTCGCGAACCTCGATGACCCGCTGCCGCCGAGGGCCGGCGCGATCGAGCTGCCCGGCGCTCCCGGCCTTGGCGTCGGGCCCGTCTGAGCGCTCACGGGGTAGCGAGCGCATCGGCGAGTGCCGCCGGGCTCTCGAAGGCCAGGCGGTGGCCGCCGGGCACGACGATCAGCTCGGCGCGCGGCAGCAGCTCGACCGTGCGGCGTGCGAGCGCCCTGTACTTCGCATCGCGCTCGCCCACGATCACTGTCGTCGGCATCGCCAGCTCGTGCAGGCGTCCCCACAGGGGCTCCATCTCGCCGCTCCCGATCCCGCGCAGCACCGCGGCGAGCGCATCGGGGCGGTTGCGCCGCTGGTCCTCGGCGGCCAGCTTCGCCACCTCGGGCGGGTCCGCGGCGAACAGCGGCTGCGCGCGCCAGCGCTCGATGAACCGCTCGAAGGACGCGCTTTCGAGCTCATCGGCGAGCCTGCGATCCGCCAGCGCGCGCGCGGCGCGCTCATCTGGATCGTCGATGCCCGGGCTCGTCGCCACGAGCACCAGGCGGCGCACCCGCGACGGCGCGCCCAGGGCCACATGCAGCGCGACGCGCCCACCGAGCGAGTAGCCGCACAGGGTGAAGCGCTCGGGAGCCGCGCCGAGCACGTGGCCCACGCAGACGGCGAACGTGATCGGGCGCTCGCAGGCCGCTTGCGCCCCATGGCCGGGCAGGTCGAGGGCCAGCGCGCGATAGCGTTCGCTGTCGAGCCGAGCTGCGACGCCGTCCCAAGCGCGATGCGTGCCGCCGAAGCCGTGCAGGAAGACCACGGTTTCGGGCACAGCGCTCAATCCTAACCTTCTCCTCCACGCACCTCGCGCCAAGCCAAATTCGAGCCGAGACGTCCGGCACCGTGACCAGCGCGACAGACACCTACGTCCTGCTGCGGGCGTTCGTCGACGAGCTCGCGCGGTCGGGAATGCGCGCCGCCTGCACCGCGCCCGGCTCCCGCTGCGCCCCTCTCGTGCTGTCGCTCGCACGCGAGCCGCGGCTGCGCTGCTACACGCACATCGACGAGCGCTGCGCGGGCTTCTTCGCGCTGGGGCTCGCCAAGGCCTCGGGACTGCCCGTGGTCGTGGCCTGCACCTCGGGGACGGCCGCCGCCGAGCTGCTTCCGGCCGCGATCGAGGCGCGCGAGGCGCGCGTCCCGCTGCTGCTGCTGACCGCCGATCGCCCGCCAGAGCTGCGAGAGGTCGGTGCCGGACAGGCGATCGACCAGCTCAAGCTCTACGGCGACGCCACGAAGTGGTTCTTCGAGGTCGGCTGCCACGAGGCCAGCCCGCAGCGCTTGCGCTGGATGCGGGCCCTCGCGTGCAGGGCTTACGCAACCTCGCTGGAGGGTCGCCCCGGCGTCGTGCATCTCAACTTCCCCCTGCGCGAGCCGCTGGTGACGAGCGACCCTCTCCCTCACGACGCCACCGCCCGCGGCGAAGGAGCGCCCTTCCTCGCGCGCGTGATCCCGCGCGCGAGCCCAGCTCGCGAACCGTCGGGCACCGGCGAAGCCGAGTACGCCGGGGAGGGCCTCGGCGCGCTGCGCAAGCTCCTCGGCCGATCGCGGCGCGGCGTGATCGTCGCCGGGCGCGACGAGCGCGGCGCGAGCCCAGGCGGGCGCACGATGGCCGAGGCGGCGGCGACCTTCGCAGTCGGCGCCGCCTGGCCGCTGCTCGCCGACCCGCTGTCGGGCGCGCGCCGGGGAGAGGCGGCGATCGCGCACTACGACGCGCTGCTGCGGAGCGAGACCTTCACGGCACAGGCGAAGCCCGACCTGATCGTGAGGCTGGGCGACCTCCCCGTCTCCAAGCCCCTTCGCTCATGGCTCGCCGAGCACCACGAAACGCCCCAGGCCGCCATCGATCCCGAGGGCGCCTTCCACGATCCCGCCGCTTCGCTGTCGTATTCGCTGGCCTCCGATCCAGTGCTGGCACTGCCCGCGCTCGAAGGCGCGGCGCCGCCGGCGGCGGAGGGCTGGCTCGAGAGTTGGCGCAGCGCCGATGAGCTCGCGGCCGAGGCGATCCGCGCCGGGCTGGGCGGCGGCGAGCTGTCCGAGCCCGCCGTCGCCGCCGAGCTCGGGGTGCTGCTGCCGCATGGCGCGACGCTGTTCGTCGCCTCCTCGATGCCGGTGCGCGACATCGAGACGTTCTGGCCCGTGCGCCCCGACCCTCCGCGGGTGCTGTGCAACCGCGGCGCCGCCGGGATCGACGGGACGGTCTCCAGCGCGTTCGGCGCCGCCGCCGAGGCCGAGGGCCCGGTCGTGCTCTTGATCGGCGACGTGGCGCTGGCGCATGACATCGGCGGCCTGCTCGCCGCGCGGCGCCTTCGGCTGAAGCTCACGATCATCGTGCTCGACAATGGCGGCGGCGGCATCTTCGACTTCTTGCCCGTCGCTGGCGCGCCCATGGCGCGGCGGCCAAACCCGCGCGAGCCCCGTGCAGACGATGACATCTACACCCGCCACGTGGCGACCCCGACGGGGCTCGACTTCGCCTCCGCAGCCGACCTGTACGGCCTCCGCTACGAGCGCGTAGGGGACGTGCGCGCGTTCCGCGAAGCGCTCGAGCGTGCGCTCGCGCTCGAGCGCTCGAGCCTGATCGCGGTGCCAGGGAAGCGAGAGCGCAACGTCGCGCTGCATGAGCGCATATGGGAGGCGGCGTGCGCCGCCATCAGCCCGCCAGCAGTGGGAGGAGCGCCGCCAGCTTGATCTCGGTCTCGGCCAGCTCGGCCGCCGGGTGCGAGCGCGCGACGATGCCGTTGCCGGCGTAGCAGCGAGCCTGAGTGCCGCGCAGCAGCGCGCAGCGCAGCGCGACGCAGAACTCGCCGTCGCCCGCGCCGTCGGTCCAGCCGACCGGGCCCGCGTACCACCCGCGGTCGAGTCCCTCGAGCGCTGGGATCAGAGGGCCGGCGACCTCCAGCGGCTCGCCGCCGACGGCCGGCGTCGGGTGCATCAGGGCCGCGAGCGCGAGCGCGTCCAGCGGAGCCGCCGTCTGTGCGCGGATCGGGGTCGCGAGGTGCTGGATGTTGGCGATCCGCACGAGCGCCGGCTCCTCGGCGGCGGCGACCCAGATCGCGTGCGGTCGCAGCGTCCGCTCGATCCGGCGCGCCACGATCGCATGCTCCTCGCGGTAGCTGGGGTCCCGCAGGAGCTGCTCACCGAGGTGCGCATCGACCGCCGGGTCAGCGCTGCGGCGGGTCGAGCCCGCAAGCGCGACGGTGCTCACGCGATGGCCCTCGCGCCTGATCAGGAGCTCGGGACTCGCCGCCAGCAGCGCGGCGTCTCCGCGCCCGACGCAGAACACGAAACAGGAGGGAAACTGCTCGCGCAGCACGCCGATGACGGCCGCCGGGTCATACACGGACGGCGCGTGCACGTGCACTTCGCGCGCGAGCACGATCTTCTCGAGCTTTCCGCGGCCAATCAGCTCCACCGCGCGCGCGACGGCCGACTCGTAGTGCTCGGGCGGCAGCGCGCTCGAGACCGTGAAACGTCCGGTGGGAGCCGGATCGAGCAGTGGCAGCGGCTGCGCCCGCAACTCGGCGAGCCGCGCCTCAGCGCGGGCGAGCAGATCATCGACGACATCGTCGGGAGACGCCAGCACGGCGAGCGTCATGCGCAGCTCGGCCGAGTCGCCAAGGACGCGGCGCTCGAGCACGACCTCGGGCACGATCAGGGACGCCGGCTCGAACCCCTCCCACTGCGGCGAGGCGCCCCCGCCGGGCGCGAAGGCGAAGCCGCCGACCGCCAGCGGCCCGCGCTCGTCGTGCTCGGAGCCCGTGCCGCTCATGGCCGCGGCCGCGAGCGCCCGCCACGCGCTAGCGACGCGCTCGAAACGCCGCCCGCCGGATGCCTGCAGGCGGCTCGCCTCGCCCAGGCCCGCGATCGCGGCGCGCCCGTGCTCGGGCTTCTCGAAGGCGAACCAGGGCTCCCCCGGCCTGCGCGAGGCGCACACGACCGCGGTCGGGTCGAGGCCGGATGGGACCCTCACCGTGAGCGTCGCCAGCGCCGGCTCGCCGCCGCGCGCGCGCGCGCTCGCCTGCCGCAGGCGCGCACGCAGACGCTCGCGCTGGGCATGCGAGAGCGAGACCGGCGATCGCGAGCCGGTGCCGAGCACGCCTAAGAAGCTAGCGCGGCGGCGCGGACGTCGGGCGGTGGAGACGTGAGCGCCCTGCGTCAGAAACTGGACGTGTGTTTGCCGGGTGGGCGGTGGTGTCTGATGTTCGACGGCGGCGCGGTGCGTACCGACCGTGCGCGAGCGCCGACGGTGAGCGTCAGACGCGGGCAGCTGCCGGGCGCAGGCGGCTGCAGGGCGCGCAGTCGCGTTTCTGACTCAGGACGCTAGGTCTCGGCGCGCCCGCGCGCGATCGCGATCTCGCCCGTGCGCATCATCTCGATGAGGCCGAACGCGCGCACCATGCTCTCGAAGGCCTCGATCTTGTCGGTCGTGCCCGTCACCTCGATGATCACCGCCCGCTTGGTCACATCGACGACCTTGCCACGGAATATCTCCGTGATCTGCATCAGCTCCCCGCGCTGCGGGCCGTCCGCGGCGACCTTGAACAGGGCGAGCTCGCGCGCGACCGTGTCTGCCGGCTCGAGGTCGCGGATCTTCAAGACGTTGACCAGCTTGTGCAGCTGCTTGGTGACCTGGTCGATCGGGTGAAGCGCGCCGTCGACCGTGAGCGTCACGCGAGATATCTGCTCGTCGTCCGTGGGGCCTACGGTGAGCGTGTCGATGTTGAAGCCCCGCCGCGCGAACAGTCCGGCGATTCGCGTGAGCACGCCAGCCTTGTTTTCGACCAGGATCGAGAGCACGTGCTTGCGCCCCGTGCGCAGGCTCGCCGCCGCCTCCAGCTCCTGCAGGCTGAGCGTGTCCTTGGTCCCGGGCTCGCCCATCAGGAGGGTCTCCTCGAGCCGCAATCCGGCCGGCTCCGCTGAGGAAGGCCGCAGCCCTGCGGGCGGCTTTGACCGGGTGAGGTTCGCTCGGATTTCAACTCTCACCCGACCATTTCGCGCGCCGCCTGCCCGGCCGGGATCATCGGGTAGGTGTTCTCCTCGCGCGTGACGCGCACGTCCACGAGTACCGGGCCGTCGGTGGCGATCGCGCGCTTCATGTCCTCGACGAGGCTGTGCTTGTCCTCGAAGCGCATGCCCGTCGCCCCGTAGGCCTCCGCGAGCTTGACGTAGTCGGGGAACTCGCCCATGTCCACGTGGCTGTAGCGGCCGTCCCAGAACAGCTCCTGCCACTGGCGCACCATGCCCAGGTAGCCGTTGTTCATGATGAAGACCTTGATCGGAATCTCGTTCTGCGCGCACGTCGCCAGCTCCTGCATGTTCATCTGAACCGAGCCGTCGCCCGCCACGCAGCACACCAGCTCTCCGGGCCGGCCGACCGATGCGCCCATCGCGGCCGGCAGCCCGAAGCCCATCGTGCCTAGGCCGCCCGAGTTGATCCACTGCCGCGGCTTTTTGAAGTGGTAGTACTGCGCCGCCCACATCTGGTGCTGGCCTACATCGCTGGTGACGATCGCCTCGCCGCCGGTGGCCTCGTACAGCGCCTTGATCATGTACTGCGGCTTGATCTCCGCGTCGCTGCTGTCCTCGTAGGCGAGCGGATGCTTCTCGCGCCAGCCTTCGATCCTCGCCCACCAGGCATCCAGGCGCGCTGGCTCGGCGCCGATCGCGCGGTACTCGATTACGAGCTTCGCCAGCACGTGCTTGGCGTCGCCCACGATCGGGATGTGCGCAGGCACGTTCTTGGAGATCTCCGCCGGATCGACGTCGATGTGGATGAACTTCGCCCGCGGCGCGAACTCCGAGAGCTTGCCCGTGATGCGGTCGTCGAAGCGCGCGCCGACCGCACAGATCAGGTCGGCCTCGTCCATCGCATAGTTCGCCGCTCGTGTGCCATGCATGCCCAGCATCCCCAGCCACTGCGGGTGCGGCGCCGGAAATGCCCCCAGCCCCATGAGCGTGCACGTGATCGGGAAGCGGTCCGAGGTGGCAAACTCGGTCAGCTCCTGCGCGCCGTTGGCGTTCACGACCCCGCCGCCCGCATAGATGACGGGGCGCTGGGCGGCGGCAAGCGCCTTCGCGGCCTGGCGGATCTGCTTCTGGTTGCCCTCGACCCTCGGCTGGTAGCCGGGCAGGCGCACGTCGGTCACCGGCTCATATGAGATCTCCGCCCGCGACAGGTCCTGCGGGATGTCGACGAGCACTGGCCCGGGGCGGCCCGTGCGCGCGACGTGAAATGCCTCGTGGATCGCGCGCGGGATCTCCTGTGGGTGCTGGATCATGAAGGAGTGCTTTACGACGGGCATCGTGATGCCGATCGTGTCCGCCTCCTGGAACCCGTCGGTCCCGAGCAGTTCGGTCCGGACCTGGCCGGTGATGTAGACCACCGGAACCGAGTCCATCATCGAGTCGCAGATCGGCGTCAGCAGGTTCGTCGCGCCGGGTCCACTGGTCGCGAACGCGACGCCCACCTTGCCGGTCGCCTTCGCGTAGCCCTCCGCGGCGTGCCCGCCCCCGGCCTCGTGGCGCACGAGGATATGGCGAATGCCGACGTCGACGAAGGCGTCGTAGGTCGGCAGGTTCGCGCCGCCCGGAAGTCCGAAGACGACGTCCACGCCCTCCGCCTTCAGGCATTCCATCACGGCATCGACCGCGCGCACCTTCGTCGACCTCCTTCCTTCATTCCCGGGAAAACGCCAGTGTACCAGCGGGTTTTGGGGCCTCTTCAGGAGACTCCGAGCGCCACACCGATGGTCAGCGTGATTACCCCGCCGACGGTCACGATGAGCAGCGACGAGCGCATGGAGACCCCGAGGAACCGTTTCCTGACCCACGCGATCGCGAACAGCTCGAAGGCCACCACCGCCCCGGCGACGACGAGCGCCTTGTGCACGTCGGAGATGATGAACGGCAGCGTGTGGAAGATGCCCCCCAGCGTCGTCATCCCACCGGTGATCGCGCCGCGCACGACCGCCGAGCCGCGCCCCGTTTGCTCTCCAGTGTCAGACAGCGCCTCCGACCAGCCCATGCTCACGCCCGCGCCAAGGGCGACGCCGAGGCCGACCACGAGCGCCGTGTGCGAGCTCGAGGCGATCGCAGCGGCGAAGATTGGTGCGATCGACGAGACGGTGCCGTCGATCATGCCGACGAGCGCGGGCTGCACGACGCGCAGGACGAATTCTCGCTCGGTCTTGAAGCCGCCACGGTGAATCAAGCGCGCCGTTAGCGATTCTCGGCTCGGCGGGGCTGCATTTGCGTGCGTGCTCATGGGGTTGCGGACAGCCTAGGCCACGGGTCCGCTTAGGGCCGCCGAAGTCGCGTTAGGGATCCCTTACCCGCGCGGCCCCGCCAAGGGGGCGCGCGGGCCCCGCGCCCGGGCCGCGGTGGCAGTGGTTCGCCGCCCCGCCGCTGTCAGCGGGGCGAGGTGGTGCGCTGCACCGATTCCGGCGCGAGCGCGACCTCGGGGAAGTCGAGCTCGGCCCCGCAGCGCGTGCAGACGGCGTCGTAGATCTTCGTCACGCGACCGCAGGTGGGACACTGCCGCCGCAGCTCGTCGCGCTCGAAGCGGAACAAGATGGCCGCCAGCAGCCCGAGCACGGGAACCGCGGCCGAGATCAAGAACCAGAGCCAGAACGAGCTGCCCTTGAGGCGCCCGACGAAGCCGCCCGCGAAGCCGAAGCAGACGGCGATGATCGCGTAGGCCATGTGGCGCGCCGGACTAGAGCAGAACGCGCAAAGCCCACACCACCGCCGCGACGGCGACGATGAAGAGCAGCGTGCTGAAGATGAACGACAGCACGTGGATGATCACGCCCAGCAGCAGCCAGGCGGCCACCAGGAACACGAGCGCGGCCACCACCGTCTTGCCGAAAGATCGGGGCGATGACTCATTCATGACACGATCAGCTTAGACGCTTCAAGCGTCCGCCGGGAGTGCTGCTGCCGGCCTTGCAAGCGTGCGCCGATGTGCCTCGGCTCGCGCAGGGTTGCAGCTGCACGCGCCCACGAGAACAGCGAGCTCGCGCCTTCAAGCGGCGGGCGCGGACAGCGCCTCAGATTCCGAGCTGCTCGTGCACAAGCCGCGCGACCTCTCTGCCGTCGGCTCGGCCCTTGGTCTCTCGCATCACGTGACCCACGATCGGGCCGATCGCCTTGGCGTTCCCGGCGCGAACCCGCTCTGCCGCGTCGGCGTGGGCCTCGAGCGCCGCCGCCACGATCGCGGCCAGGTCGTCGTCCGCGCCAAGCGCCGCGAGCCCCTCCTCGGCGATGATCGCCGCCGGGTCGCTACCGCCCTCGGCAACGAGGCGGTCGAGCACGTGGCGCGCCGCACCAACGTTCACCTGCTTGGCGCTCACCAGCCCGACGAGCCTCGCAAGCGAGGCGGCTTCCACGCGCGAGTCCGCCGGGTCCTCGCCATCCCCGAGCCTGCTCGCGAGGTCGCCGGTCAGCCAGTTGGCGAGCATCTGCGCCGGCGGCGCTGGATCGGCATCGCTTCGCAGCGCCGCCTCGTAGTAATCGCCGAGCTCCGAGCGAAATGCGAGCAGCTGCGCCGTGTCCGCGTTCAGGTCGCCTTCGCGCGCGAGCCGCTCCGCTCGTTCGGCCGGGAGCTCGGGCATGTCATCGCGAGCCGCGCGAATCATCTGCTCGTCGATCCCCACCGGGAGCAGGTCGGGCTCCGGGAAGTAGCGGTAGTCGTGCGCCTCCTCCTTGGAGCGCATGGAGGTGATCGCGCCCGAGATCGGGTCAAAGTGCAGCGTCTCGGCCGCGACCGCACCGCCAGATTGCAGGATCTCGGCCTGGCGTGCGATCTCCGCGCGGATGCCCCTTTCCAGGAATCGGAACGAGTTCATGTTCTTGAGCTCCGTCTTGGTGCCCAGCTCGTCGGTGCCCGCCCGGCGCAGCGAGATGTTGGCGTCGCAGCGCAGCGACCCCTCCTCCATGTTCACATCGCTCACCCCCAGCCGGCGCAGGGTCGCGCGCAGTAGCTTCAGCCACTCACCTACCTGCTCGGGCGAGCGCAGATCGGGCTCCGTCACGATCTCCACCAGCGGCGTCCCGCCACGGTTGAAGTCCACGACGCTCGCGTCCGAGCCGTGGATCCGGCCGCTGTGGCCGATGTGCGTGAGCTTCGCCGCGTCCTCCTCCAGGTGCACGCGGTGGATGCGCACGTCGCCGAGTGAGCCTCCGCGGCACAGCGGCTCATCGTACTGGGATATCTGATAGCCCTTTGGTAGATCGGGATAGAAGTAGTTCTTGCGATGGAAGATCGACCGCTCGGCAAGATGCGCGCCCAGCGCGATCCCGATCATCAGGCCGAAATGCACGGCCCGCTCGTTTATGACCGGCAGGCTCCCCGGCAGCCCCAGGCAGACGGCGCAGGTGTGCGTGTTCGGTTCCTCCCCGAAGGACAGCTCGCAGCCACAGAACATCTTCGTGGCCGTGCGCAGCTGCACGTGGATCTCGAGCCCTATCACCGGCTCGAGCTCGGCGGCGGCGTCGGCGCGCGCCGGAACGCTCTCAAGCGCCTCAGACACGCGCGCCTCCGCCGTCGAACGCAAGCACCCGCTCGAGCGCATGCGCCGCGTCCAGGAGGCGGTTCTCACTGAACGCAGGCCCGGTGATCTGAAAGCCGACCGGCAAGCCTTCGCTCAGCCCGCACGGCATCGAGAGCGCGGGGATCCCCGCGAGCGACATCGGCACCGTGCAGTAGTCGCTGTAGTACATCGACAGCGGGTCGCCGGTCCGCTCGCCGAGCTTGAAGGCCACGGTCGGAGAGGTGGGCGTCACGACGAAGTCGACGGTCTCGAACACGCGCCGGAAATCCTCGGCGATCTTCGTGCGCACGCGCTGTGCGCGGCCGTAGTAAGCGTCGTAGTAGCCCGACGAGAGCGCGTACGTGCCCAGCATGATGCGCCGCTTGACCTCCGCGCCGAAGCCGTCGTGCCGCGTGCGCGTGTACATCTGCAGCAGATCCTCCTGTGCATCCGCGCGCAGCCCGTAGCGAACGCCGTCGTAGCGCGCGAGGTTGGATGAGCACTCCGCCGGAGCGAGCACGTAGTAGGCCGACAAGGCGTGCGGCGCGTGCGGCAGCTTCACGCGCTCGATCTCAGCTCCCAGCTGCTGCGCGTGATCGAGCGCCCCGGTGAAGGCCTCCATCACACCCGCTTCGATGCCCTCGCCCGTGAGCTCGTCCGGCACGCCCAGACGCACCCCGGCCAGGCTCCCCGCTGAAGGCATCCGGATCGGCTCGGGCGAAGCGAGGGAGGTGGCGTCGCAGGGGTCCTGCGCGACCATGTGCGAGAGCAGCAGCGCCGCGTCCGTGACGTCACGCGTCAGCGGGCCCGCCTGGTCGAGCGAGGAGGCGAACGCGATCATCCCGTAGCGGGACACGAGTCCGTACGTGGGTTTCATGCCCACGATCCCGCACAGGGCCGCCGGCTGGCGTATGGAGCCGCCGGTGTCGGTGCCCAGGGCCCACAGCGCAAGGCCCGCGGCAACCGCCGCCGCGCTGCCTCCCGAGGAGCCGCCCGGGACGCGCTCGCGATCCCACGGGTTGAGCACCGCGCCGAAAGCCGAGTTCTCGTTCGACGACCCCATTGCGAACTCGTCCTGGTTGGTCTTCGCGAGCAGCGCCGCCCCAGCGCCGGTGAGGCGCGAGACGGCCGTAGCGGTGTACGGCGGCAGATACCCCTGCAGGATGCGCGAGCCCGACTGGCTCGGGACGCCCTCGGTGCAGAACAGGTCCTTGACCGCGAGCGGCAAGCCGCCCAGGGGCTGCGAAGCGCCTCGCGGAGCCGAGCCGTCCGCCGCCGGCTCGCGCGCGACCCACGTGAAGCAGTTCAGACCCGCGGCGCCCGCCTCCCGGTCGGCTTCGGCGCGCTCGCGGTACGCGTTGAACACCTCGCCACCCGCGAGCTCGCCGGCCTCGATCGCGGACAGCGCCCGGGCTGCCGAGAGGGCCAGGATCTCGCCGGCGCTCATGCCTGCGGGCTGGGTACGAGAAAGCCCCCGTCTCCAACCGATGGGGCCTGGGAGAGGGCGAGATCGCGCGGCAGCGAGGCACGCGGGACGTCGGGACGCAGTGCGCCCGTCAGCTCGACGACATGCGAGGTCGGCGGCACGTCGCTCAGCTCGAGCTCGCCGATGCGTGCGACGTGATCGAGCACGGCCGAGAGCTCGCGGGCCATGGTCTCGATCTCGTCCTCGCTCAGCGCCAGGCGCGCGAGGCGCGCGACGTGCAGGACCTCATCGCGGTCGATCACCTCCTCGATTCTACGCGGCGCGCGGAGCGCGCCCGCGCGCCTCAGGGCCGCGGTCGAGGTGGCGGAGAGACGGGCTCGTAGGTCGAGACGCGTTCGTCTCTGAGCGACTGCCACGCTCCCGCGAGGATCGCGAGTGCGCCGGCGAGGGCCAACCAGGGGCCGGCAGACAGCTGTGAGGAGTGCTCGGGGCGCTCGAGCAGCCTCACGATCGCCGAGATCACGCCGAGCAGGCCGAGCAGCACCGTCCAGACGCTCACGGCGACGGGGAGTGCGACGCTGCGCTCGGCGACCGTGCACACGAACAGCCACAGCCCGGCGCCAGCCGCGAGCATCAGCAGCGCGACGGCCGGGCCGAACGTGTCCCACGCATCGAGCCGGCCCGCCGCGCGTTGATACCACGGCAAGAACATCGCCACGATCACGCACACGGCGCCGGCGAGCGCGAGCAGCTCACCTGCGCGCGGAGGCCGGGCCCTCATCTACCGCGCACTCCGACGCGCGCGCCAGCGCCCCCGCGGGGCGCGCTCACGCGCCGACTCCGGCCTGGCGCTCAGCCGCCTGCAGCGTGTTGGCGAGCAGCATCGCGATGGTCATCGGGCCGACGCCGCCCGGCACAGGCGTGATCGCGGCGGCGACCGGCGCGACGGCCGCAAAGTCGACGTCGCCGACCAGGCCACTGGTGTTACCGGCCTCCTGCGGGGTGAGACGGTTCATTCCGACGTCGATCACCACGGCGCCCGGCTTGACGTGCTCGCGCGTGATCAGTCGCGGCCGGCCGGCCGCCGCTATCAGCACGTCCGCCCGCGCGCAGACCTCGGGCAGCGCGCGCGTTCGCGAGTGAGCGCTGGTCACGGTCGCGTTGGCCGCCAGCAGGAGCTGGGCCATCGGCTTGCCAAACAGGTTCGAGCGGCCGACGACGACCGCTTCGGCACCCTCGAGCTCTACGTCCGCGGCCGCAAGCAGCTCCATCACGCCGAGCGGCGTGCAAGGCCTCAGTCCGGCCGCCCTCGCACCCTGCGACAGCAGCCCCGCGTTGACGGGCGTCAGACCATCGACGTCCTTGGCCGGCTCGATGAGCGCCGTGAGCGCGGCGCCGTCGAGGTGCCGGGGCACGGGCAGCTGCATGAGCACGCCTGACACCTGCTCGTTGGCATTGAGCGCCGCTATCTCGCGGGCGACCGCCTCGAAGGGCGCGTCCGCATCGAGACGACAGTCGATCGGATCGATCCCCACCTCGATGCAGCCTCGGTGCTTGCCCGCGACGTACACGGCCGAGGCAGGGTCCTCGCCAACGAGCAGCGTCGCCAGGCCAGGGACGCGCGCCGTCTGCTCTTTGAACGCCCGCACCCCTTCCGCGACACGCGCCCGCACCGCTGCGGCGACCGCCTTGCCATCGATGATCTCGGCGCCCATCGGCGCTGATGCTATGGCTTGCATCGGCGCCGGCATTCTCGCTCAGCGGCGGCTCACGGGGGCGTACTCGGCCATCAGCTTGCGCTCCGAGCCGTCCGTGGCGAAGCGCACGACGATCACACCGTCGGGCTCCACGCCCGTGACCACCCCGTCGCCGAAGGCCGCGTGCACGACGTCCTCGCCCAGCCTAAATGTGCTCGCGGAGAGCGGCCGGCCGCCAGCGCTCGCCCAGCTCGGGCCCGAGGACGCTCCCGCCTGCACTTCGCGCGGGCGTCTGTCGGCGAACAGGCCGCCATCCGCTCGCCAGCCGGAGGCGAACGGATCGACACGGCCCGCCGGCTCGTCGAACAGCTCCGCCGGGATCTCGTCCAGGAAGCGGCTGCGCACGCCGCTCGCGGACGCGCCGAAGACGGCTCGCCGCAGCGCGTAGCTGAGATACAGCTCTCGCATCGAGCGCGTCACGCCCACGTAGAACAGGCGCCGCTCCTCCTCGAGCCCCCCCTCGTCGACCGCGCGGGAGTGCGGAAAGACACCGTCCTCGCAGCCCGTGATGAACACGACTGGGTACTCGAGCCCCTTCGCGTTGTGCACCGTCATCAGCGTGATGAGCCCGTCCTCGTCCCGGCGCGCGTCGGCCTCGGCAACTAGCGCGATCTGCTGCAGGAAAACCTCGAGCGTGCCGGTCTCCTCGCCTGCCGTGGCGTCGAACTCGCGGCCGACCTCGACGAGCTGTTCGAGGTTCTCGATTCGCCCCTGCGCCTCGATCGTGCGCTCAGCCTCGAGCGCCTCGAGGTAGCCGCTGCGCGAGAGAACCGCCTCCAGCAGCTCTGCCACGCTCACGGGCGAGGCAGCGTCGGCGCTCTCGCCGCTCATGCCCACGCTGGGGCCGTCCGGCAGGCCCGCGATCACCCGCAGCTCCTGCATCGCGTCCATGAAGCGCCGCAACGACTTCACCGCCGCGGCGCCGAGCCCCGGTACTTCCTCCGGCGCGCTTGCTGCCTGCCAGATCGAGATCTCGGCCGCGTCGGCGTGCGCGATCACCCGTGCCAGCGAGGTCTGGCCGAGCCCGCGTCTGGGTGAGTTCGCCACGCGCGTGAAGCTGACGAGGTCAAAAGGGTTTGCGATCAGCGACAGGTAGGCGATGGCGTCCTTGATCTCGGCGCGCTCATAGAACTTCGCCCCGCCGATCACCTGGTAAGCGATCTCGCGCCGCACGAGCGCGTCCTCGATCACGCGCGAGGACGCATTGATCCGGTACAGCACCGCGATCTCGGTGTGCGCGCTGCCCTCGTCCAGCAGCCGCTCGATCTCGCCCACGACGAAGCGCGCCTCCGCGTGCTCATCGGCGAGCGCGCGCAGGTGGATCTGCTCACCCTGCCCGAGCTCGCTCCACAGCCGCTTGGCGATGCCGCCACGGTTGTTCGCGATCACGGCGTTGGCCGCGCGCAGGATCGTCTCGGTCGAGCGGTAGTTCTGCTCGAGCTTGACGACGCGGGCGTCCGGGAAGTCGTCGGTGAAGTCGAGGATGTTTCGAACCTCGGCCCCGCGGAAGCTGTAGATCGACTGCGAGTCATCTCCCACCACGGCCAGGTTGCGGTGGCCTGGAACGCTCGTGCGCCCGCCTACGGCCGGCTCGGCGCGACCGCCTCCGGTCAGCAGCTGCAGCAGGCGGTACTGGGCGTAGTTGGTGTCCTGGTACTCGTCGACGAGAATGTGCCTGAACGTCGTGCCGTAGCGCTCGCGAACCTCCTCGAACAGCTCGAGCAGGTTGACCGTGCGAAGCAAGAGGTCGTCGAAGTCCATCGCGTTCATGCGCAGCAGGTCGCGCTCATAGAGCTCGTAGACGTCAGCGATCATCTCCACAAACGGGGAGTCGGCCGCGCCGCGGACGTCGGCGGGGGAGCGGAGCCGGTTCTTTGCCGCCGAGATCTGGTTGTGGATCGCGGCGGGCGTGTAGCGCTTGGGGTCTACGCCAACGGCGTCTGCGCAGCGCTTGGTCAGTCGGCGCGCATCGGCCTGGTCGTAGATCGTGAACTGCCGCGTGTAGCCGAGCCGCGCCGCCTCTGCCCGCAGGATGCGCGTGCAGGCAGCATGAAACGTCATCAGCCACATCCCGCGTGTGTGGTGGCCGAGCAGGCGCTGCACGCGCCCGCTCATCTCCTTTGCGGCCTTGTTCGTGAAGGTGATGGCCAGGATCTCACTCGGCTGCGCCTGATCGGTGTAGATCAGGAACGCGATCCTGTGCGTGAGCACCCGCGTCTTGCCGCTGCCGGCCCCCGCCAGGATCAGCAGTGGGCCCTCGCCGTGCGTGACCGCCTCACGCTGGGGCTCGTTCAGGCCTTCCAGCAGCTCCTGGAGATGCTCGGCGTGCGGATTTGCGGACATCTCCTCCGAGAATAGAGCCGGGCGCGGCCGGCGAGACGCTTCAGCCGCCGGCGGGATTGCGGCCTTTGACCGTGCGCAGCGGCCTCACGTCGGCCAGCTTCTCGGATCCCTGCTCGGTGAGCTCGCTGACCATGCGTTCCAGGGCCCCGATCCTGCTCGCGAGCCCCTGGATCGCCTCGGCTATGGGGTCTGGAAGGTGAATCCAGTCAGCGTCGGGCCCCTCCACCCGGCGGCCGTCGACGCGCACCGGGTGTCCGGGATTGCCGACGACTGTGCAGTTTGGGGGCACGTCGGTGATGACCACGCTGTTGGCACCGATCTTCGCCCCGTGGCCGATCGTGATTGGCCCGAGCAGCTTCGCGCCCGAGCCGATCGTGACGTTGTCCTGCACGGTTGGGTGGCGCTTGCCCGTCGCGAAGCCCGTCCCGCCCAGGGTCACGCCCTGATACAGGGTCACGTTGTCCCCGATCTCGGCCGTCTCGCCGATCACGACCCCTGCGCCATGGTCGATGAACAGCCCCTCGCCGATGCGCGCCGAAGGGTGGATCTCGATGCCCGTCAGCGCGCGGCTGACCATCGAGATCGATCGGGGCAGAAGCGGAACGCCGGCGCCGTCGAGCGCGTGGGCGACGCGATGGGCAAGCAACGCGTGGATCCCCGGCCAGGTGGCGAGGATCTCGAGCTGGCCCACGTCCCGGGCCGCCGGGTCGCGGTCGCGCGCAGCCACCACGTCGCGCCGCAGCTCTCCCGCGACCCGCGCAAAGGTGCCCAACCCGAGCATGACCACAGCCTAGCGTCCGCCCGCCGGCGCCCCGGGAGGCCGTCTTGGCTCCCACAGTCTCGCGGGCCGCGCCCGCCGGGATGGCGCCTAAGGTAGCGCTGGGAACGACTGCGAGACCGGCCCGGGCGGCGCGCTCATGGCGCGAAGAACGACTGCGACACGTAGCGCTCGCCCGAGTCGGGGACGATCACGACAATGCGCTTGGCCGCCGACTCCGGGCGGGCTGCCACCTCCAGCGCCGCCCACAGCGCTGCTCCGCTGGAGATGCCGGCGAGCAGCCCGAGGCGCTTGGCCGCGCGCCAGGCCGTATGGATGGCGTCGTCGTCGCTGACCGTCACCACCTCGTCCAGCAGCTCGCGGTTGAGCACCGGAGGCACGAACCCCGCCCCGATCCCCTGGATCCTGTGCGGTCCCAGCTTGCCGCCGGAGAGGACGGCGGAGCCGCGCGGCTCGACGCCGACGACGTACAGGTTTGGGTTGCCCTCGCGCAGGTACTCGCCCACGCCGGTGATCGTGCCGCCCGTCCCAACGCCCGCCACGAGCACGTCCACCCGGCCGTCGAGCGCGCGCGAGATCTCCGGACCGGTGCGGCTCCTGTGTGCCTGGGGATTGGCCGGGTTGGAGAACTGGTCGGGCAGGAACACGTCCCCGCGCTCGGCCATCGCGCGTGCGGCGTCGACCGCCTCGTTCATGCCGCCGAGCGACTCGGTGAGCTCGACGCGGGCCCCATAGAGCCGCAGCAGCGCCTCGCGCTCGCGGCTCATCCCGTGCGGAAGCGTCAGGACCAGGTCGTAGCCCTTGGCCGCGCACACGAACGCGAGCGCGATGCCGGTGTTGCCGCTCGTCGCCTCCACGATCGTGGTGCGCCCCGGCTCGATCCTCCCCTCCGCCTCGGCGGCCTCGATCATCGCGACGCCGATTCGGTCCTTGACGCTGCCGCCCGGGTTGAACGACTCGAGCTTCGCAAACAGCCGTACTCCGGCCTCTGATGCCGCCTCCTCGAGCATGCCCGCAATCTCCACCAGAGGCGTGTTCCCGACGAGCTCATCAATGTTGATCGGGATTTCGCCCATCGGCTTCAGCGACGACAATAATGGAGCCGTGCGGCGCGGCGAGGTACCGCGCCGAGCAAGGGGTTGGGCTAGGTCTTCTTGCGGAGCTGCAGCCGCACGCTCGCGGACTGTGCCGTGGCCGGGACCGGCGCAAGCCGAAGCACGACAAGGCTTGCGCGCAGCTGTCCGTGTCTCGCCCTCAGCAGGGCGCGGCCGGTGGCGTTGAGCTTGACATTGACGGTGAGGGGCTTGCTCAGTGCGATCGAGAAGCGCGTCACGCCGATCGTGCGCGTGCTCGTGCGCCTGGCGGAGGCCTTTACGCGCACCTTCAGCGTGAGCTTGCCCTTGCAGCGCGCCGTCCCGGAGCGCCTCAGCCGGACGAGCACGCGGCCGCGGCTTGCGACTGTCAGGCGGCGGCTGAGCAGCACGAGCTTGCAGCGCGACCCGCTCGAGCTGGCGAACGCGAGCGTGCCGCCCGAGGAGGGGTCGAGCGGGCCGCTGCCTTCAGCTGGAAAGTAGCTGAAGCGGTCCGCGATCGTGCCTTCGCTCGTCCCGTAGGGACTTGTGACGGTCACATCGACGATCGATCCTGGAGCGCCGGGGGGTGAGTAGGCGACGATCAGCGTCGAGGAGACGATCGCGAAGGAGGCGCTCGCCGAGCCGAAATGCACTTCGCTGGCTTCGGCGAAGCCCGCGCCGGTGACAGCGACTTCGGTACCGCCAGCGGCCGGTCCACCTGCCGGCGCAAGCGCCGAGACCACGGGGGGCGGCCACCCGACCCAGGCAGCGCCGACCTTGCGCGCGTTGGTGGGCTCGCCGAAGATGGGGATTTTCCCGTCTCCGGACACCGACACGCCTTCGCCAAAGCGCTGCTTGCCGGGGTCGGCGCCGGCCTTCTGACCCTGCCAGCCGGCCGGCGAGGAGGCGAACACCCAGGCGGCGCCCGCGGCGGAGTCATCCAGGGGTGCGCCTACCAGCGCGGTGCTGCCGTCGCCCGACAGCGCGACGCTGCGCCCGAACTGGCCTTCGCCAATCTCACCCGTGCCCAGCAGCTTGGGGCCCTGCTGCGTCAGCGACGCTCCAGAGCCCGTGAACACCCATGCCGCGCCTGTGTAGTTGGTGTCGCGGAACCCGCCGATCAGCGCCGTGGTGGCGTCTCCCGAGAGCGCGACGCTGTAGCCGAAGCGCGCCGGCCCGGTCTCGTCGCTGGCCTGCAGGCGCGCCACGGGCGCCTGTTTGGGCGACCACGTCGAGCCGCTGCGTTTGAACAGCCACGCCGCCCCCACGCCGCCGTCGTTCCCCGGCGCTCCCACCAGGGCCGCGCTGCCATCGGCTGCGAGGGCCACGCCGCGACCGAAGTAGCCCGTGCCCACCTCTTCGTCGCCGGCCGGGACGAGAGCTGCTCCGCTGCTCGCGAACGCTTCTTCGGTGCTCGACCGCGTGAACACCCATGCCGTGCCCTTTCCGGCCCGGTCCGAAGGAGCTCCGACCAGCGCCGTCCTGCCATCGGCGGACAGAGCGACTCGCTTGCCGAAATGGTTTTCGCCTTTCGCGTCTTCGCCGGCGACGAGCTCCGAGCCGAGGGGGGCCCAGGTCGAGCCCGATCGCGCAAACACCCATGCCCCGCCCTTGAAGCCGTTGTCCCGGGGTGAGCCGATCAGCGCCGTGTTCCCATCGGCCGAGAGGGCCACGCTCGCGCCAAACCCGCATTCCCCTTCGGTGAGCGGGTCCGTCACTTCGGCGGGATCGGTGCATTTTCTCCCGCCGGGCTGGCTGTCGACGAGCTTGGGTCCCTGCTGCACCCATCCGGCGCCCGCGCGCACGAACACCCAGGCGGCGCCAGCGTAATTGTGGTCCGCCGGTCCACCCACCAGCGCCGTCTGTCCATCCTCGGATATGGCCACGGTGTACCCGAAGTGACCTTCGCCGACCTCTTCCAGCCCCGTGATCTTTTGGCCCACCTGAACGAGAGGATCGATCGTGAGCGGGTAGCGCGCCCCGCGCGCGTCCACTGCGATCACGAGCCGGGCGCCGGCCAGCATCATGCGCGCGGGCAGCGCCCTGCCCGTGTCGTCGCGTGCAAACAGGGCTCCGTACGTCAGCGCCGGCGATCGAGCGTGCCGGAAGGTGATCGCGGTCGCGCCGGGCTCCATCGCCGCGCGCGCTGTGCCGGACAGGGCAAGCGTCAGCCTCACCTCGCCGCCGCGCGTGCCGCGCGGCGAACGATCGATGATGAAGCTCTGCTCGAGGCCTGCGGCGCCGTTACGGTAGTACTCGGTCAGCGATCCAAACGCAAAGCTCACGCTGTTGCGGCTCGCGTGCGGGGCGGCGCGAGAGAGCGTGGCCGAGCCCCCATCCCAGGCGAGCGAGCGCGCTTCCATGTGAACCCGCGTCGCACCCACGGCTACAGTCGCGCCCGAGCGGTCGAAGCGCGCGTGCATGCCGTGTCCGCTGCGGGCTGCGAATGCGCCGCTGCCGAGCGCGCGCACGCGATATGCGGCATCGTCGCGCCCGAGGGCCGCCGAGATCGCCCCCTGCGCCTGAAGGCCGAGGTTCACGGCTCCCGGCGCCGCTGCGGGCGCGAGCGGGCGAGCGCCGGCCCGCATGGGGACGCGGTCCGGCGTGACCCCGGCCGTCAAGGCGGCGGCGGCGAGCGCACACATGAGAACGGCTGCGACGGCCGCGGGCAGGGCTCGGCGGGTAGGGAGAGGCGTGCCCGTGAGCACACGGCGCTCCATCGCCACGCCCCGCGGACCTCCCGGTCCGATCATGTCAACCCTCCGTAGTCTCGTCCCAACCAGCCCGGAAGCGTTCGCGGACACCCCGCAGCGCCCCCAAAGGCTCTTGCCGACGGTAGAGCCGGGCTCGCTCGAAGTCAAGCACGAGGGCCGCGCGACGCACGGTCGCGTGCGCGGGAGTAGGCGTTCTTGGGAGCTTTGGTCCGTTTTGCGACGGGCGCGGACGGGTCTGGAGCGTCGCCGCTCCTCCACATCGGCGCGGCAGCGCCCTCGGCCGTCGCTCAGATGTGGTACATGCTCACCCCGGCCTCACGGGACTCACGCTCGATCACGTCGGCGATCGTGGTCTGGCTGAGGACCTGGCGCGCGGCCGCGGCGGCATCGGCGAACACGCCTTGGGCGCCGCGGCCAAGCGGGCCGTCTAGCAGCTCGACGACCTCCAGAACCGTCACCGTCGTGGGCTCCCTCGCGAACCGGTACCCGCCCTTCACGCCTCGCTGCGAGCTGATTATGCCGGCCCTCCGCAGGACGGCGAAGAGCTGCTCCAGGAACTGAACAGGAACCTCGCGCCTGCGCGCGAGCTCGCCGATCGGCACCGGCCCTGAGTTCGGGGTTCGGCCCAGCTCTGCGAGCGCGAGCACGGCGTATGGAGACTTGCTGGTGATCGAGAGCATCGCCCGGGGCGGCCGTCAGGCCACCTGACGATCCGATCGTAGTCGCCTACAACCAGCCGCGCTCGGTGGCTATCAGCACAGCCTGAGCGCGATCGACGGCGCCGAGCTTGCCGTAGATGTTGTGAAGGTGGGTGCGCACCGTGCTCGTGGACAGCGTCAGCTCGTGCGCGATCTGCTTGTAGACCTTGCCCTCGGCGAGCCGCTGGAGCACCCCGAGCTCGCGCGCGGATAGCGGGCAGGGGTCCACGTGGCGCCGACGCTGGCTGGGAGAGCTGGGCAGCTCATACAGCACGCGCCTGATCTCCTCCGGGCCGAGCCCGACAGAGCGAGCCGTCTGGAGCATCGCGGCGGGCGAGACAGCGGCGCCCTGCTCGTAGTGGGCGAGCATGTCGGCGAGGCGCACGAGAGCGGCCTCGCCCTCGACCTCGGGGTTGTGATGGCGCTCGATCGTCGCGGCGATCGTCGCCGGAAGCCCCCAGCGGCGGGCGAGCACCCCGCCGACCAGCGCGTGGTCGACGCCGAGCTCGCGACGCTCCTGGTGGATGCGGTCCTCGGGCGTCCTCGCGCCGCGGTGCACCTGTCCCGGGTACCCGGGGTAAGCGTGCAGCAGCACCAACTTGCCGATGTCGTGGAGGAAGCTCGTCGCGGTGAGCCTGTCGCGGTGCTCATATCCGATCTCGGCGGCGAGCCTGTCGGCGGCATGCTGGGTGGCGAGGGCGTGAAGGCGGAATCGCTCGGGAGCGCCCTCCCACACGCTCGAGCGCTCGAAGAAGTCGAAGGTGCGCACGCGTGCGGCGAGCGCCTGGACCGTCTGCGGGGTGAGTAGCTCGACCGCCTCGACGACCGTATCTACGCGCCCGCGAGCGCCCGGAGCCTGGTTGGCGAGGCGCAGCACCGCGATGATCAGCGCGACGTCGGACTCGACGGCCGTGACCACCTCCGCGGTCGCGACGTGGTCCTTGGAGATCACGGTCAAAAGCCTGTTGCGCGACTCGGCGAGTGCCGGGAATGCCTCGAGCGCTTCGAAGGCCATCGTCAGCCTGCGACCGTGTCCCTCGTTCTGGTGGCGCTCGCCCGCGCCCTGCCGCTCGGCCGCGCGGGCGCTCGTGCCCGCAGCGCCCGCCCGCGCGGCGCCCTTGGCGGCCGCTCGACCGTTGCTCGCCTTCGCGGCAGCGCGTCCGTTGGCCGCTTTTGCGGCCTTCGGCTTGGCCTTCTGCTTGGTCTTTGTGGCGGTGGCCGGCATGCTTGCGTGGATAGGCCGGAGCGCCGACCTCCGAGTCGACGGCTCCATGTGGACTCCTATCGGCATCCGAGGGCGATCGGTTGAGCGCAATTTGCGGGTTCGTGCGGGTTCGTACGCGTTCGCTCAGGTCTGCGCGAGCGCCGCGTCCATGCGCTGGAGCGTCTCCTCGCGCCCGAGCAGCGCGACGCTCTCGAAGATCCCCGGTGAGATGCTCGTGCCGGAGATGGCCACGCGAACCGGCTGGTAGACCTCGCGCGCTTTGACCGAGCGCCGCTCGACAACCCCCTCGAGCGCGCGCTCGACGTGCTCCTCGTCGAAGCGATCGAGCTGTGCGAGCGCCTCGCGCGCCTCCCTCAGCGCCTCGCGCCCGGCGTCGCCGAGCCAGCGCTCGCGGGCCGCGCGATCGTCGACGGGGGCTGCAAGCAGCGGCCCGCAGAGCCCCCAGAAGTCGGCCAGCGTCTGCGTTTTCTCACGGCTTATGTCAACCGCGCGCGAGAGACGAGGGTCGCCCGCGACGTCTGCGTGGTCGTGCGCGCTTAGGAACTCCGTGACGCGCCCGATGAGCTCCTCGAGGGGCATGCTCCGCATGTACACGCCGTTCAGCCACCGTAGCTTCGCCTCGTCGAAGCGCGCCGGGTTGCGGCTCACGCGCTCGAGCGTGAAGCGCTCGATCAGCTCCGCGGTCGAGAGCACGGTTTCGTCGTCGCCCGCCCCCCAGCCGAGCAGCGCGAGATAGTTGCGCACCGCGGCGGGCAGGTAACCGGCGTCGCGCAGCTCGCCGACCGAGGCGGCGCCGTGTCGCTTGGAGAGCTTGCGGCCGTCGGGCCCGTGCAGAAGCGGCAGGTGCGCGTAGGTGAGCGCCGGCGCGTCCCCGCCGAGCCCGACGGCGCGTGCAGCATCGAGCACCAGCAGCTGCTTGGGCGTGTTCGACAGGTGATCCTCGCCCCGCACCACATGCGTGATGCGCGCATCCAGATCGTCGATCGCGACGGCGAAGTTGTAGAGGACCGAGCTGTCCGCCCGCGCGATGACCGGGTCATCGAGGTGCTCGTGATCGAAGCGCGTGTCGCCGCGTATCGCGTCGCGCACGACGGTCGCGCCCTCGGGGACGCGCAGGCGGACCGCGCCGTCGGCTTCGGGCTCGCCGCGAAAGCCGCGCTCGGCTCCATGTCGCTGCTTGTAGGCGCGCACGTCCTCGGCGGTGGCCCTGGAGCGATAGGCGTGGCCCGCCTCGAGCAGCGCCTGCAGCGCTTCGCCGTGGCGCGCGCCGCGGTCGCTCTGCAGGACCGGTCCCTCGTCCCAGTCGAGCTCCAACCAGCGCAGCGAATCGAGGATCTGCTCGACGTTGGCCTGCGTCGAGCGCTCGAGGTCGGTGTCCTCGATCCGCAACACGAGCTCGCCCCCGGTGTGGCGCACAAGCAGCCAGTTGAACAGCGCGGTGCGCGCACCGCCGATGTGCAGCGCACCGGTCGGCGACGGCGCGAAGCGAACCCTCATGGCCCGAACCTAGCGCCGTTCGGCCGCGAGCGGTTTACTGCGAGCATGCGGATCGGCGCGCACGTCTCGCTTGCGGGTGGCCTGGAGCTCGCCGTGCAGCGCGGGGTCGAGCGCGGCTGCGAGGCGATCCAGATCTTCAGCCAGTCGCCTCGCCGCTGGCACCCGAGCGCCTATGGCCGAGAGGAGATTGCGGCGTTCAGGGAGGCACTCGCAGCGAGCCCGATCGAGGCCGTCGTGATCCACGCCGTCTACCTGCTCAACTGCGCAAGCGAGGACCGCGACCTGCGCGCCAAATCACTGAAGTCGCTGACGCACTCGCTGCGCCTCGGCGAGCAGATCGGCGCTCGCGGCGTGATCCTGCATGCCGGGTCGGCAAAGAACAGCAGCGTCGAGAAAGCGATCAGCCGGGCCGGTCAGACGATCCGAGCCGCGCTCGCCGACAGCGACGGCTGCGCGCTGCACATCGAGAACACGGCCGGCGCTGGAGGAACGCTCGGTCGCTCGATCGACGAGCTCGAGGCGTTGATCAGCGCATCCGGCGGCGGTCGGCGACTGGGTGTGTGCCTGGACTCCTGCCACCTGTTCGCCTCCGGCTATGACATCCGCTCGGCCGCCGGCATCGATCGGGTGATCGAGGAGATCTCGGCCAAGATCGGCTTGGCGCGCATCGGCTCGCTGCATCTCAACGACTCGCAGGCGGCACTCGGCTCGAACCGCGATCGCCACGCGAACATCGGCGCAGGCGAGCTCGGCCGTCGCGGGTGCGGAGCGTTTTTGGCGGCGCCCGCGTTCGAGGGACTCGCGTGCGTGCTCGAGACGCCGGGTGAGGACCACAAAGGGCCGACGCGGGCAGAAGTCGCGCGGGCGCGGGCGTACCGCCGCGCGGGGGCGAAGGCGCGCGCGAGCTCGTCGCGGTGACAGACGTGCGTGCTGCCGTCACCTCGCGTGCTCGCGCGGGCCGTGTCCGCAACTAGGCGACGGCGAGTCGCGCCGACGAGAGAGCGTGCTCGAGCTCGCTGCGCAGCGAGGAGGTGTTGCGTACACGAAACGCCTCGCCGAAGCGCAGACGACGGACGCCGGCGCTCGTGTCGACATCGAGAACTACCTCGGCCGCCCCGGGCGCGTCCTCGATCGCGCGCTTGAGCTCGTCGATGGCGCCGTCATCGAGGCTGCTTGCCTCGACGCGAAGGTAGACGGGCTGGGCTGATGCCGCCGCCTCGCGCGCGCGCTTGTCGGTCTGCTTGCGCGCTCGCTCGAGCTCCTCCGCGGAGGGCGCGAAGCGCTCGAGGCTCTGCACGATGAGGCATGTCGTGCCCGCTTCCTTGTGGTCGACGCGGCCCTTCACGAGCACAACCTCGTCGACGACCAAAGCCTCCTCGTGCTCGCTCAGCGCCTTGCCGAAGACGAGCATCTCGACGGAGCCCTCCAGATCGTCGAGCGTCGCGAACATCATCGGGTCGCCGTTGCGCGTGCGGATCCGCTTGGTCTCCGTGATGATCCCGCCGACCGTGACCAGGTCCTTGTCGCGGCGATCCGCGAGCGACGCTATCGAGCAATCCAGCCGCGCGCGCAGGGCCTCGCGCAACGGCTTGAGCGGGTGTGCGGAGACGAACAGCCCGATCGCCTCCTTCTCGATCGCCAGCAGCTGCGACTGGTCGAACTCCTCCTGCGCGATCGGGGGATACACCGGCCGCGCCAGCGAGCTCGCTCCATTCTGCGCGGTGCCGGTCGCGCTCTGCCCCTCGCCCGCCGCCGGCGCGAGGTCGAAGATCGATGCCTGGCCGATGAGCGCGTCCTGCTGTGCCTTCTGCCCCGCAGACTGCGCCTGCTCGAGCACTTCAAGCATGCCCTTGCGGCTGGCCCCGGTCGAGCCGAAGGCTCCGCACTTGATCAGCGCCTCGATCGCCTTTCGGTTCACAGCCCTGCTGTCGACGCGCTCGCAGAAGTCCCACAGCGAGCTGAACTCGCCCCCTTCCCGGCGCGCCTGCTTGATCGCCTCGACAGCCTGATACCCGACCCCCTTGACGGCATCGAGGCCGAAGCGAATGATCGGCCGCGGAGAAGCGACCGGCTCCGAGCCACGCCGCTCTGCGGTGCGGGCTCCCCCGACCGTGAACTCGTGGTCTGAGAGGTTGACGTCCGGCGGCAGGATCTCGATGCCCATCTCCTCGCAGCGGGCGACGAAGAACGGCACCTTGTCCTTGGTCGACATCACCGATGAGATCAGGGCCGCCATGTACTCGGCCGGGTGGTTGGCCTTCAACCAGGCGGTGCGGTAGGCGATCAGGGCGTAGCAGGCGGCGTGTGACTTGTTGAAGGAGTAGTCGGCTGAGCGCTCGTTTGTCTGCCACAGCTGGTCGATGACCGCCTCGCTCGTGCCCGAGGCGCGGCAGCCGGCGACGAAGTCGGGCTTGAGCGCGGCCATCGCCTCGCGTTTCTTCTTGCCGATCGCCTTGCGCAGGTCGTCCGCCTTCGCCCCCGAGAAGCCCGCGAGCTCCGTGGCGACCTGCATCGCCTGCTCCTGGTAGAGGATCACGCCCTTCGAGGACTCGAGGATGGGGCGCAAGCGCTCGTCGGGGTAGGAGATCTGCTCGGGCTTATGCTTGCCGCGCGCGTAGACGGGGATCTGATCCATGGCCCCTGGCCGGTACAGCGCCACGAGCGCGACGAGGTCGTTGAACTCGTCGGGGCGCACCAGCTTGAGCGCCTCGCGCATGCCATCGGACTCGAACTGGAACACGCCCGTCGAGTCGCCGCGCGTCAGCATCTGATAGGTGCGCTCGTCGTCGAGCGGCAGCGTCGTCATGTCCGGGCGCACACCGCTGGAGCGCTCGATGATGTCGAGCGCATCCTCGATCACATCGAGGTTGCGGAGTCCCAGGAAGTCCATCTTCAACAGGCCGATCTCCTCGATCGGCTTCATCGAGAACTGGGTCACCGTGCGAAACGTGCGCTCTCCGTTCTCGTCGCTGCCCGCGTCGGCAAGCTGCAGAGGGACGATGTCGGTCAGCGGGCGGTCGGCTATCACGACGGCCGCGGCGTGGATCGAGGAGTTGCGCACGATCCCCTCCAGGCCACGCGCGACGTCGATGATCTGACGCGAGGTGGGATCCTCATCGCAAGCCTTGCGCAGCGGCTGTCCGGGCTTCAGGCACTCCTCGAAGGAGGGCGCGCGACCCATCACCGGATCGGGAATCAGCTTCGCCAGGCGGTCACCGGTGCCGTAGTCGAAACCCAGCACGCGCGCGGCGTCGCGGGTTGCGGCGCGCGGGAACATCTTGCCGAAGGTGACGATCTGCGCGACCGACTCGCGCCCGTACTTCTGCGTCACGTAGCGCATCACGCGCTCGCGGCCGCGCACCGAAAAGTCTATGTCGATATCGGGCATCGACACGCGTTCGGGATTCAGGAAGCGCTCGAACAGCAGGTCGTAGCGCAGCGGATCGACGTCGGTTATCGCCAGGCAGTAGGAGACGATCGACCCAGCGGCCGATCCCCGCCCGGGGCCAACTGCGATCCCGTTCTCCTTGGCGAACTTGACGAAGTCCCACACGATCAGGAAGTAGGCGTTGAAGCCCATGCGGTCGATCACGCCGAGCTCCATCTCCATACGCGCGACGGCCTCGGCCGGTGCGGGCTCGCCGTAACGCAGGCTCAGGCCCTCGCGCACCCGCGCGCGCAGGTACTCGCGCTCGCTGCTGCCGTCGGGCGTGGGGAAGTTGGGGATCAGCTGCTTGCCGAGCTCCAGCTCCACCGAGCAGCGCTCGGCGATCTCGAGCGTGCTCGCGATCGCCTCCGGCCACTGTGCGAACGCGACGGCCATCTGCTCGTTGTCGCGCAGGTAGAACTCGTTCGTTTCGAAGGTGAGCTTGGGAGCCGAGATCGTGCTCTTCGTCTGCACACACAGCAGCGCCGTGTGGTGGTCGTAGTCCTCGCGGCGCAGGTAGTGCACGTCACCGGTTCCCACCAGGCGGCCGCCGAGCTCGCCGGCGATGCTCACGATGCCCTCGTTGCACTTCTCCTGTGCGGCGAGGCCGTTCTTCTGCACCTCGAAGTAGACGTCCTCGGCCCCGAACACGCGCAGCAGGTCGTCCGCGTGGGAGCGCGCCTCCTGCTTTCGGTCTTCCAGCAGCCGCTGGCAGAATCGCGAGGCGAGGCAGCCCGTGAGCGCGATCACGCCCTCGGAGTAGCGCTCCAACAGCGCCAGGTCCACCGTCGGCTTGCCACGCTGCAGGCCCTCCAGGAACCCGGCGGAGGACAGCTTGACCAGGTTTCGGTAGCCGGCGTCATCTCCGGCCAGAAGCGTCAGGTGGTTGCGCTCGCCGCGCTCCGACCCGCTGGCGAGATGATCGTCTACGAAGTAGATCTCGCACCCGACGATCGGCTTGATCCCGTGCCTTGCGCAGGCGGTGTGCAGCTCCACGGCGCCGTTCATGACGCCGTGGTCGGTGAGGGCGAGCGCGGGTTGCTCGAACGCCGCCGCGCGCTCCGCGAGCGCGTCCACCTTGCACGCGCCGTCAAGCAGCGAGTACTCGGAGTGGACGTGCAGGTGGGCGCAGGCTGGCGGCATCCCTCAGCTGATCCTAGGCGCCATCGCGGCGGGCTAGCGGCGTTCGCGCCGCTGTTTGCGCGCTATCCGGATGCGCCCTATGAGCGAGCGGCTGTGGCGGTGTTCGACCCGCGCCAGCCGCGCCGCCTCTCCTGCGCGCTCGGAATCGACCTCCGCGCGCGCACGCAGTCGCTCGACCGCCTCGGCGAGCGCCGTGGCCATCTCTCCCGCACGCGCCTCCGCCCGCCCACTCGCTGGGGCTCGCCCCGGCTGAGCCTGACGCGCGGCGGCGGCGGGAGCTCCCGACGCCCCGGGCGCAGCCCCGGGAAGCGGCCGTGCAGCAGCGCTCGGCTGCTCGGCCGTGGCCGGCTGGCGGCTCGCGGTCGCGTTCAGCACGCGCGTGACGATGCCCGCGAGCTCTCGCACGAGCTCCTCGATCAGCCCCTGCCCGCGGCGAATCCTCTCGAGCACGCGCTCGGCGCGCTCGCGCGCCGAGCGCTCGGCGTCCAGTCCACTTCCGAGCAGGCCGGCCTTGCGCTCGAGCGTGTCAAGGCGTTCGTGCACGAGCTGCTGGGAGCGCCTCGCCGCAGCGCGTTCGACCGCCGCCGCCTGCTCGGCGTCGGCCAGCTGGCGCTGAACGGCCTCCAGGCGCACGGCGAGGATGTGCGCCTGGCGCTCGCTCGCGCTCAGGCGCCGCAGGAGGTGGTCGATCTCCGCCCCGGCTTCGGCCCCGCCCCGATCGCCCGCGCCGGGGTCCCGCTGGGTCGCGCTCGGGCCTGGCGTCGCGGCGACCCCATGCTCGCGCTCGGGGACCTGCAGAGGACCGGCGCCGGCTCCCTCGCGCGCTGGCTGGGAGGCCACGATCAGCTCGGACATGCGCCGGCCCTCGTCCTCGGCTTCGCGCAGCCGGCGCTGAAGGCTCGCGACGTGCGTCTCGAGCGTGCGCACCGTCGCCTCGGCTGCTTCCGCTCGCAGCATCAGCGCGTGCTCGCCCGACTCGGCCGCGCGGCGGACGCGCCGTTCGGCCAGCAGATCGCCCTCGCCGCGCCGCAAGCGCCCCTCGGCACCCAGGCCGCTGGATTGGCTGGACGCGCCCTGCTCGCCCATCGGCTCCTCGTCTCCTTCAGCGATCACGACGCTTGCAAGCTACGGGCACAGCCGGACGGCTCCGCCGCTGCGCTCGCGGCGCGCCAGCAGGCAAGTTGGGACGCAGCTCAGGCCGCGAGCTTGCGCGCCGCGGCCGCCGCCGCCCCTCCCAGCGAGAGCGCTGCGAGGCCTGCGAGTGCGACCGTCCGCGGCGAGGGAAGGCGTCGCCGCAGGTACCACTTCCCGCCTTGCCATGCGAGGTAGCCGAGCAGCTTGTAGCCGTTGCCGTTCACTACTTAAATCCTACCCCGCTCGCGCCGGCGCTACTCGTGGCGCAGGCGCCACGCCATGCGCGACTGCAGCGAGAACAGCTCGATGAAGCCCGGCGCCGCCGCCTGCGAGAAGAGGCCGCCGGACTCCGCGAACGACGCCAGGCTCGCGTCGTAGACGGCATTGGGCGAGGAGCGGGTGACGACGCGCGCTCCCCCCTTGTACAGCCTCACTCCGATCGTGCCGCTGACGCGCTCGTTGACCCGCTCCATGTACGCGTCGAGGTCCCCGCGCAGCGGCTCCCACCACAGGCCCGCGTAGACGAGGTAGGCCCACTGGCGATCGAGCTGTGGCTTGAACTGGTTCTGGTGGATCGTGCACACGAGCCGCTCGAGCTCCTGGTGCGCCGGGAGGATGACGGCCGCGGCGGGCACCTCGTAGATGTCGCGCACCTTCAGGCCGACGATGCGATCCTCGATCTGGTCGACGATTCCGACGCCGTGGCGCGCGGCCACGCGCGCCGTCTCTTCGAGCAGCTCGACGAGGCCGAGGGACCGGCCGTCGAGGGCGACGGGAATGCCACGCTCGAACTCGACCTCCAAGGTCTGAGCCTCATCGGGCGCGTCCTCAGGCCGCGCGACGAGGCCGAAAACGTCGTCCTCAGGCGAGTGCGTGAGATCCTCTATCCAGCGACCCTCCGAGGAGCGGCCCCAGAGGTTGTCGTCGATCGAGTACGGCGCCACCTCGGTGCCGCCCTTTACCGCAATCCCGTGCTCGCGCGCGTAGCGGATCTCCTCCTCGCGCCCCATCCTCCATGTTCGCACCGGCGCGATCACCTTGAGCTCGGGCGCCAGCGTCGCAACCGTGGTCTCGATCCGCACCTGGTCGTTGCCCTTCCCGGTGCAGCCGTGGGCGACGGTGTCGCAGCCGCTGCGCCGCGCATACTCGACCGCGAGCTTGGCGATCAGCGGCCGGCCGAGCGCCGTGAACAGCGGATAACCGCTGCCGTAGAGCGCGTTGGCGCGGATCGCAGGAGCGATGTGCTCGTGGGCGAACTCCTCGCGCGCGTCCACCACATGGCAGTCGAGGGCTCCCAGCTCCAGCGCCTTGCCCTTGATGACCTCGTAGTCCTCCTGCGGCTGGCCGAGGTTGACGGTGAGGCACACGACCTCCGCGTCATAGGAGTCCTGGATCCACTTCAGCATCACGCTCGTGTCGAGGCCGCCGGAGTACAGCAGCAGCACGCGGCCCACGCGCTCGGGATCGGCCTCATAGGAGGCGGTGCGGGGCGGCTGCGGGCTCTTCTCTGCGGCGGCCACGGGGCGGCGAAGGCTACTGCGAAGCCGCATCGCTGGCGATGCGGCGCCGTTCCATCAGCGGGTATGGCGGCCGCTCCCCGCTGAACCCAAGCTTCCCGTAGAGCGCCTGCGCATCGGCGGTGTGCAAGAACCAGCGCACGCTCCATCGCGGTCCACCGTCGACGATCTCGCGCACCAGCTCGAGACCGAGGCCGCGACCGCGGTAGGCGGGAAGCACATACACGTCTGCGAGATAGGCGATCGTGGCCCGGTCGGAGATCGCGCGCCCGAAGCCCACCTGGCGCCGGTCGCGATACAACCCCACGACTCGCGCCGAGCCCGCGATCGCGCGTTGCACGAGCTCGCGGCTGCGTCCCCGCGCCCAGTAGGACTCGCGGCTGAGGAAGGCGTGCACGGCGTCCACGTCGACGCGACTCGGGTCGTCGTCGAGCTCGAACCCTCCGGGCAGGCGCCGGCGCACGGCCTCAGCCCCCGAGCGCGGCATGCAGCCTCACGAGCGCTTCGTCGATCTCGTCCTCCTCGACGATCAGCGCCGGCAGCAGCCGCACGGTGGCGGGGCCGGTGGCGTTTAGGACGAGCCGCTGCTCGAGCAGCGCGCGGCGCACAACCTGCGGCGCGGGCACGTCGAGGTCGCAGGCCAGCATCAGGCCGCGTCCCCGCACAGCGCGCACGTGCGCCAGCCGCTCGAGGCCGGCCGCGAGGCGCAGCCCCAAGGCACCGACACGAGCGAGCAGCTCGCGGTCGTCCGTCAACGCGAGCGCCTCCAGCGCAGCGGCCGCGATCACCGGCCCGCCCGCGAACGTCGAGCCGTGGTCGCCGGGCGAGAACACATCCGCGTATCGCTCTCCGGTGACCAGCGCCCCGATCGGGAGCCCACCGCCGAGCGCCTTGGCGGCGGTGATCGCATCCGGCACGACGCCGGTCTGCTCGTAGGCCCACAGCGTGCCCGTGCGTCCCATGCCGCACTGCACCTCGTCGAAGATCAGCGCTGCCCCATGCTCATCGCACGCGGCGCGCGCCGCCTGCAGGGCGTCCTCGGCGAGCACGTTGACGCCCGTCTCGCCCTGGATCGGCTCGAGCAGCACCGCCGCCGTGCCGTCGTCGACCGCCTCGGAGAGCGCCGCGGTGGTCGGCTCGACGACCCGAAAGCCGGGCACGAGCGGGGCGAAGGGAGCCTGCTTGGACTCCTGAGGGGTCGCCGACAGCGCGCCGTACGTGCGCCCGTGGAAGGCGCCGTGCACGACCACCACATCGCCGCCCGGACGCGCCTTGCGGGCGAGCTTGATCGCCGCCTCGCTGGCCTCGGCGCCGGAGTTGCACAGGTACACCTTGCCGCCAAGGCTGGACGCCGCCAGGCGCTCGGCCAGGCGCATTGCGGGCTCGGTGTAGAAGAGGTTTGAGACGTGCATCAGGCGTCCGAGCTGCTCGCGCGCTGCGGCGACCACGCGCGGGTGGCAGTGGCCCAGGTTCGTCACCGAGATCCCGCACAGGAAGTCGAGGTACTCGACGCCGTCGTGGTCCCATAGCCGGGTCCCCTGGCCGCGCACGAAGGCGACCGGGTGGCGCGCATAGGAGGCGACGACGCTGGCGCGCTCGAGCGCCTGCAGCTCTGCGAGCGCCGTGCCCGAAGACACGCGCGCGCTCACGCCGCAGCCTCGATCTTGGTGCCAATGCCGGCGTCGGTGAACAGCTCGAGCAGCAGCGAGTGAGCGCCGCGCCCGTCGATGATGTGGGCCGCGCTGACACCGGCGTTTATCGCCTCGACGCAGGCCGCGAGCTTGGGGCGCATGCCGCCGTCGAGCTGGGACAGGGCATCCTCCACCTGCGCCGCGCTGGCCTGGCGAATGAGGCTGGCGGGATCGTCCGGGTCCGCGAGCCAGCCGGGGACGTCGGTGAGGAAGATCATCTTGTAGGCCCCGATCGCGCCGGCGACGGCGCCGGCCGCCTCGTCGGCATTGACGTTGTAGGAACGCCCCTCGCGGTCGGCACCGACGGATGCGATCACGGGGATGTAGTCGCTCCCCACGTGCTCGATGACGCCGACGTTGACGCGCTCGATGCGCCCCACGAAGCCGATGTCCTCCCCTCCTGGAGCGGGGCGGCGCGCGACGCGGAAGAGCAGGCCGTCGTCGCCGCAGAGGCCGACCGCCGGCTGCCCGTGGCGGTTGAGGCGCAGCACGATCTCCTTGTTGACCTTGCCGACGAGGACCATCTTTGCGACCTCGACGGTGCCCTCGCTGGACACGCGCAGGCCGCCGACGAACTCGACCGGCAGGCCGAGCCGGTCCATGTAGGCGCTGATCTCCGGACCGCCGCCGTGGACGACGATCGGGTTCAGCCCGACGTACTTCAGCAGCACGACGTCACGCGCGAACTCCTCGCGCAGCTCGGGGTCCTCCATCGCGGCCCCCCCGTACTTGATCACGATCGTCTTGCCGTGGAACTCCCTGATGTAGGGAAGCGCCTCAAGCAGCGTGGCCACGTCGCGCATCAGCCGGCCCCCGCGAAGCGCTCGCTACTGGTCGCGCTCATGTCGTGTACTCGGCGTTGACGGCAACGTAGCCTGGCGAGAGATCGGAGAAGAAGACCTCCGTCTCGGCGCCGGAGCCGGGCAGGCCGATCTCGAGCTCGACCTCGTCCTTCTGGACCGCCTCGCGCAGCGCGGCGGCGTCGTAGGAGACGGCCGCTCCGGCCGAGCACACGCGTATGCCCTCGAGCGAGATGTCGAGCGCGAGCTGCTCTTCCCCGGGCAGCGCGCCGCCGACGGCCTGCGCGATCCTGCCCCAGTTGGGGTCCCCGCCGTGCAGCGCCGCCTTCACCAGAGGCGAGTTTGCCACCGCTCGCGCTGCCCGCTCGATGAGCTGCGCCGACCCTCCGCGCGCGATCACGCGAGCGATCCGCCCAGCTCCCTCTCCGTCGGCGACGATCAGGATCGCGAGCTGTCGCAGCAGCGCATCGAGCGCCTCGCCGAGCCTCAGCTCCTCCTCGCTCTGCGGCGCCACGCGGATGCCGCTCGCACCCGAGCACATGAGGATCGCGGTGTCGTTGGTCGACAGCTGCCCGTCGACGGAGATGCGATCGAAGGAGCGCGCAACGCACACGCCAAGCAGCAGCTCCGCCGTCTCGGCATCGAGCTCTGCGTCGGTCTGCACGAAGCACAGCATCGTGGCGAAGCGGGGCGAGATCATGCCCGCGCCCTTGCACTGCGCCGAGAGTCGCACGCTCCCCGATCGCAGCTGCACCTGCAGATGCGCGCGCTTCTCGAGCGCATCGGTCGTCTGGATCGCCTGCTGGAAGTCGCCGTCGCCGTCGGAGCTGAGCGCCTCCTTGGCCTGCAGGATGCCCTTGAGCATCCCCTCCACCGGAAGCTCGTCGCTGATGCTGCCGGTCGAGGCGAGCGCCACCTGCGCCTCGGGCACGCCTGCCGCGAGCGCCGCTGCGCCCTGGGTCTTGGCCGCGTTGTCGAGTCCGCGGCTGCCGGTCGCCGCGTTTGCGCAGCCCGAGTTCGCCAGCACCGCGCGCAGCGCGTCGAGGCGACAGCGCTCGCGCGTGAGCTGCACGGGCGCCGCGGCCACGCTGCTGGAGGTGAAGCGCGCCGCGCTCGTGGCGTCCTTCACATCGCACACGAGCAGGCCGAGATCCGGGCGGCCGCTCGGCTTGAGCCCGCATGCGACGCCGGCCGCGCGGAAGCCGTCGGGCAAGCCCGCACCCGGCTCGAGCTCGCGTACGTGCGCCGGAGCGGTCACCCAGCGCGAGCGGAAGAACGGTCGCGGCGAGGACCTCGCCAGGGCCGGCTCGGGAGTCTGCGAGGCGCTCACGAGAGCCCCGTCGTCTCGGGGAAGGAAAACATCACGTTGAGGTTCTGCAGCGCCTGCGAGGAGGTTCCCTTCCAGAGGTTGTCGATAGCCGCCAGCGCGATCAGCTTGCCGGAGTGCTCGTCGGCGGCCGCGAACACGCGGCAGAAGTTGGTCTCGCGCACCTCGCGTACGCCGGGCGGCGTCTGCACGACCTCCACAAACGGCTCGTGCTCGTATGCGTCCGCGTAGAGCTCGCGAAGCTCGGCCGCGGCGACGGCGCGCGGTGGCGTCACGTAGCAGCTGGCTAGCTCTCCCTGGTCGAGCGGCACCAGATGAGCCTGGAAGAGCACGTTCGGGGCCTCGACGACCCCCGCTGCGCCGAGCAGCGCGGCCAGCTGCTCCTCGATCTCCGGGGTGTGGCGATGTTCGGCGACCTTGTAGGGCACGATGTTCTCCCCCGCCATCGAGAGGTGGGTGCTCTCGTCGAACGCGCGGCCAGCGCCCGAGACGCCCTGCTTGGCGTCGATCACGACCTCGGCGATCAGCCCCGCTCGCGCCAGCGGGGCGAGCGCCAGCAGCGAGGCCGTCGGGTAGCAGCCTGGGTTGGCCACGATCTGGGCGTCGGCGATGCGCTCGCGGTGCAGCTCGGTGAGGCCGTAGACGGCTTCGCGCATCAGCTCGGGCCGCGGATGCTCTCCATACCAGCGCTCGTACGTGGGCAGCGAGGCGAGCCTGAAGTCGGCGCTGAGGTCTACGACGCGGGCGCCGCGCTCGCGCAGGGCAGCTACGGTCGGAGCGGCAGCAGCGTGCGGGTAGGCTACGACCGCGGCGTCGAGACCTCCGATCCGATCCAGATCGAGCTCCTCGATCGCCAGCGGTACGCGGTAGCGCGGGTAGAGCTCGTCCAGGCGCCGTCCCACCTCGGAGCGCCCGCTGACGCAGACGAGCTCGAAGCGCGGGTGGCGCCACAGCAGGTGGGCCGCAAGCGCGCCCGCGAAGCCGGTCGCACCGGCGACGAGGATGCGCGGCGAGGCGGCGCTCCCGGCCCCGCCGTGGGCCGCACCTGCGCCTTGGTTGCTCGCGCCGTCAACCACGAAGCTCGCCCCCCAGCTCGCCTAGCGCCGCCACGATCCGCTCGCGCACGGGCGCGACATCCTCGTCGGTGAGCGTGCGCCCCGGCGCGCGGAAGGAGAGGGCGAGCGCGAGCGAGCGCCGCCCCGCTCCCACCTGCGTGCCCTCATAGACATCGAAGACGCTGACCGCCTCGAGGATTTCGCCCCCCGCCTCGCGCGCGCGCGCGAGAACCTGTTCGGCGGGCACGCTCTGCGGCATCGTAACGGCGAGGTCCTGGCGCAGCGGCGGGACTGCCGGGAAGGGCTCGAACAGCACGGCCTCCGGCGATGCCGCGGCCGCCTCCTCGAGGTTGATGACGAACGAAGCCGCGCGCTCGAGGTCCCAGGTGCGCGCGACGAGCGGGTGCAGCTCCCCCAGAAAGCCGATCTGCCGCTCGCCGATCAGCACTGCGGCGCTGCGCCCGGGGTGCAGGAACGGCCACTCGTTCGGCTTCACCGCCCAGCTCACGCGCAGCGAGTCGAGCAGCGCGGCGAGCAGCCCCTTGGCGGCGAAGAAGTCCGCCTCGACGGGAGCTCCGCGCCATGAGCGCGGCTGCAGAGCCCCGGTGAGGAGCGCGCCGAGCGCCTGGTGCTCGTCGGCTCCCTGCCCCTCAGCGCGCGCGCGGAAGACGGTCCCCGACTCGAAGATCGCGACGTCGGGACCGTTGTGGGCGACGTTGTGGCGAGCGGCGTCGAGCAGCGAGCCGAGCAGCGTGGGCCGTAGCACCGAATGCGCCTCCGACAGCGGGTTCTCGAGCGGCACCATGCGCCGCATCTGGTGCTCGCGCGGCAGGCGCAGACGGTCTGCGAGCGCGGGGTCGGTGAAGCTCCAACCGGCTATCTCGTGCAGTCCGCGCTGCGCGAGCGCGTCCTCCGCCGCGCGCCGCACGCGCTGGTGATGGGTGAGCCTGCCGGCCGCCCCGCGACGCGCGGGCAGCGTCGCCGGCAGGCGGTCCACGCCGTCGATGCGCGCGACCTCCTCGATCAGGTCTATCTCGCGCGTGACGTCCTCGCGCCGCAGCGCGGGCACGGTGACGCGCAGTCCCTCGGGCTCGGGCTGGCTCTGAAAATCCAGCGCGCCGAGGATCGCGGCCTGGCGCTCGCGCGGGACGGGCACGCCGAGGATCGCGCGCACGCGCGCCTCACGCAGGAGCAGCGTGCGCGGCGCGACCGGCGTCCAGGCGACATCGATCGTGCCGGGGAGGAGCTCGGCCCCGGCACAGCTCTCGAGCAGCTGGGCGGCGACGGCCTGCGCGTGCATGCACTGCTCCGGCTGCAGGCCTTTCTCGAAGCGCGCCGAGGCCTCGCTGCGCAGCCCGAGCATGGACGACGTGCGATGGATGTTGGGGCCACTCCAGGTAGCCACCTCGAGCAGCACGCGCGTCGTGCCACGCTCGATCTCCGAGCGCTCGCCGCCCATCACGCCGGCGATCGAGGTCGGTCCCTCGGCGTCCTCGATCAGCACCGTCTGCGAATCCAGTGCCCGTGTCTGCCCGTCGAGCGTGATGAGCTGCTCGCCCTCGGCGGCGCGCCGCACGGTGAGGCGCGCGCCCTCCACGCGGTCGAGATCGAAGGCGTGGAGCGGCTGGCCCGTGAGCAGCATCACGTAGTTGGTGATGTCGACCACGTTGTTGATGGGTCGCTGCCCGGCGGCCATCAGCCTCGCCTTCAACCAGGCCGGCGACGGTCGGATCTCGACGTGCTCGAATGCGCGCGCCGTGAACCGGCGGCAGAGATCGGGGCACTCGACGCGGACCTCGGCGCCTTGCAGCGCACCGGCCGAGCCGGGGTCCTTCAGCCAGGGCGCCTCGGACAGGGGGGCGCCGGTCGCCGCGTGCAGCTCGCGCGCGACGCCGTAGACGCCGAGGCAGTCGGGCCGGTTTGGCGTGATCTCCAGCTCGAGCACCTCGGTGGCGATCGGAAGCACATCGGCCAGCGGCGTGCCCGGCGCGAGCGCGCCCGGCTGCTCGTCGAGCACGAGGATCCCCTCTTCGCCGGTGCCGATGTCGAGCTCGCGCTCGGCCAGGATCATCCCTTCGGAGGGCACGCCGCGAAGGGTGCGCAGCGAGAGCGCTGTGCCGTCCGGCAGGATGCCTCCGGGGCGCGCGACCGCCACCGCCTGCCCGGGTGCGACGTTCGGCGCACCGCAGACGATCGTGGCCGGTCCGTCGTCGGCGGCGCGCCCGAGGTCGACGGTGCACACGCTCAGGCGATCTGCGTTGGGGTGCGCGCGCAGCTCGAGCACGCGCCCGACGACGAAGCGCTGCACCTCCGAGACCCCGTGGTGATGCATGGCCTCGACCTTTGTGCCGCTCATCGTCAGGCTCTGCTCTATCCCGTGCACGTCGAGCGCGGGATCGCAGTGCTCGCGCAGCCACTCCAGCGGCACCTTCATCCGAACTGCTCCAGGAAGCGCAGGTCGTTCTCGTAGTACAGGCGCAGGTCGGGGATCCCGTGTCTGAGCATCGCGATGCGCTCGACGCCGAGGCCCCAGGCGAATCCCTGCACCTTCTCGGGGTCGTAGCCTGGCGCGTTGCGGTCGCTGGTTGCGACGTAGCTGTAGATCGCCGGATCGACCTCCCCGGCGCCCAGCACCTCGAGCCAGCCCTCCCCCTTGCACAGCGGGCAGCGCGCGCCGTCGCCCAGGAAGCCGCTGCCGCCGCACTGGAAGCACGAGACGTCGACCTCCACGCTCGGCTCGGTGAAGGGAAAGAAGTGCGGACGCAGGCGCACCTCGCGCTCGGCGCCGAAGACCGCGCGCGCGAACTCGAGCAGCGTGCCCTTGAGGTCGGCGAGCGTGATGTCCTCGTCGACCGCGAGGCCCTCGATCTGGTGGAACTGAGGCGTGTGGGTGGCGTCGGAGTCGGGCCGGTACACGCGCCCGGGAATCACGACATACAGAGGCGGCGGATGGTTCTCCATCGCGCGGATCTGCATCGGCGAGGTGTGCGTGCGGAGCAGCAACTCCTCTCCGCCCGCGGCCGCTTGCGGCCGGCGGGCGCGCTCATCTTCCTGCCCGTAGTACGCGAGGTAGAAGGTGTCTCTGCGCGCTCGCGCGGGATGCGTGGGGCTGTGGTTGAGGGCGTCGAAGTTGTAGTGGACGGTCTCCACCTCAGGGCCTTCCATGACCGTGAAGCCGAGCCCGAGGAAGATGTCTTCCAGCTCGCGCCGCATGACCGTGAGCAGGTGCAGGCGCCCGACGGGCTGCGGCGGCGCACCGGGCAGCGTGACGTCGAGCACGTCGGCCTGCAGGCTTGAGTCGAGCTCCTCCTCCGCGAGGCGAGCGGCGCGCGCCTCGATCAGCTCCTCGAGTGCTTGGCGGGCCTGGTTCGCGGCTTGGCCGACGGCGGCGCGTTCGGAGGGCTCGAGCGCGGCGACGCCGCGCAGCATGCGCGGCAGCTCAGCCTTGCGCCCGAGCAGCCTGACCCGCAGCTCGCCGAGCTCCTGGGCGCCGCGAGCGCCGGCGATCTGCGCTTCCCCCTCTTGGCGCAGCTGCTGTATGCGCTCGATCATCGCGCCCTGACCCTAGATGACCGATGACCCTGCAAGGAGGCACGCGAGAGCTCGTACAGCGCGATGGTGGCTGCCATGGCCGCGTTCAGCGAGTGGGAGGCGATCGGGATGCGTGCGCTGCGCTCGCAGCGCGCGAGTAGCGCTTGCGGCAAGCCTGTGCGCTCAGCGCCGACGAGGATCGTCACGTCGCCGCGGTTGAGCTCGCCGCCGGCGGCGCCGGCGAGCACCTCAGAGCCGTCGGGGCTGAGGGCAATGCGTTCACCGGGCAGCTCGTCGAGATCGCGCACGCGCGCTACCGGCACGGAGAAGATCGCGCCCATGCTCGCGCGCACAGCCTTCGGTGAGTAGGGGTCCGCGCAGCCTGACCCGAGCGCGACGCACGAAGCCGCAAACGCCTCGGCCGAGCGCAGCACCGCGCCGACGTTGCCGGGGTCCGATACCCCGTGCAGGTACACGCACAGCGGCCCCGAGGGCGAGCTCCAGCGCTGCTCATAGACGCCGATCACGCGCGCCCCGGAGGACAGCACGCAGGCGCTGCGCAGCGGTGCGGCCTCGACGTCTATGAAGCCCTCGCCGCCGATGCCTGAGCCCGCGAGGCGGTAGCCCGCGAGCATCGGCGCGCCCGCCGCCCTGGCAGCCGCTACCAGGTCCTCGCCCTCGACGAGGAAGCGCTGCGAGCGCTCGCGCTCGCGCTTGTCGCGAAGGCGGCGCAGCGAGCGCAGGCGTGGGTTGTTGACGGAGGCGATGTGGGTCATGTGGCGCTTGCGGGCACCCGTGGCCTGCGTCTGGGCGCCCGCTGTCGGGGCGATGACTGGACCGGCGGGTGGATGATCGTGATTTGGTGGTGCTCCTTGGCTTGGAAGCAAAAAGGCGCCGCCCTTGCTCAGAGCGGCGCCCGAGAGGCTCCTGGTGTCGACTGCCTCAGCTCAGGCTGTCGACGCCTCGCGGGCGACCTCGGCAAAACGTCGAAAGGCATCGGCGTCGCGCACGGCGATGTCCGCCAGGACCTTGCGGTCGAGCTCGACTCCGGCCAGCGAAAGGCCGTGCATGAACTGCGAGTAGCTCATCCCGTTGCTGCGCGCGGCGGCGTTGATGCGCGTGATCCACAGGCGGCGGAAGTCGCGCTTGCGATTGCGCCTGTCACGGTAGGCGTACGCATCGGCCTTCATCAGCGCCTCCTTGGCGCGCTTGTAGTTGGAGTGCGCCTCGCCGCGGAAGCCCTTTGTCAGCTCGAGCGTGGCGCGGCGCTTCTTGCGCGCGTGGACTGAACGCTTGACGCGCGTCACTTGCCTACCCCGAGCATGCGACGAACCCGAGGGATGTCGTCGCGGGAGACGAGCGCCGGACGCCCGAGCGCGCGCTTGCGTTTGGGCGACTTCTTCTCGAGTATGTGAGTGGTGAAGGCGTGCCGGCCACGCAGCTTGCGGGTGGCCGTCACCTTGAAGCGCTTCTTTGCGCCCGAATGTGTCTTCATCTTGGGCATCGCGGGAGCGAGATTATGGCACGGCGCTCTCGGCGGACGCGCTCGCCGCCTCGGCTGCGGCCTGCGGCGACGCGCCTGCGCCGTCGCCGCCCTCTGAGGCCTTCGCTCCGCCCCCGGCGTCGTCGCCGCCGTTGCTCGCCTGCGAGCCGGCGGCTGCCGGGGCCTGCTGCGCTGGCCCCGCGCCGTCGCCGGATCCGCCCGGCAGCACGCTGAGCTCGGTGCGCCCGGCGAGCACCGCCTTGGAGGGCGCCATCAGCATCGTCATGTTGCGCCCTTCTTGCGTCGGGTGCTGCTCGACTACGCCGAACTCGGCCAGCTCGGCGGCCAGACGGTCGAGAATCGCTGTCCCGCGCTCAGGATGCGTGACCTCGCGCCCGCGGAACATGATCGTGATCTTGACCTTGTCCTTGTGGCGCAAGAAGCGCTCGACGTGGCTCTTCTTGGTGTCGTAGTCGTGCTGGGCGATCTTGGGGCGAAACTTGATCTCGCGGATCGTCACCTGCTGCTGGTGCTTGCGCGCCTGCTTCTGCTTCTGAGCCTGCTCGTACTTGTACTTCGAGTAGTCGAGCACGCGGCAAACGGGCGGGCGGGCCTCGGGCGCCACCTCCACGAGGTCGAGGTCGCGTTCATGGGCGAAGTTGAGGGCGTCGGCGATCTTGAGCACGCCGACCTGGTTGCCCTCATCGTCTATGAGGCGCACCTCGGGCACGCGGATGCGCTCGTTGATCCGCGTCATATCCCGCTCAGGCGGGCGCCGGTCGAATCTGCGGGGGACCGGCACTAGGTGTCGCAGCTGCGCGTCAAGCGGAGGCTACGCGTCGCGCTCTGAGTATTGGCGGGACCTCAACGGGCCCGAGTATAGCTTCCGCTGCAGGCCCTCGACAAAGTTCTGGACCGATTCGCTGCCGAGCTCCGCGCCGCGGTGCTCGCGCACCGAGACGGTGCGATCGCGCTGCTCCCGCTCGCCGACGACGAGCATGTAGGGGATCTTGCGCAGCTCGGCGTCGCGGACCTTGCGCGGGACCGACTCGCTGCGGTCGTCGAGCTCTGCCCGCAGGCCCTTCTGTAGCAGCTCGGCGCGCACCTCGGCGGCGTACTCGTTGAAGCGGTCGGACACCGGCATCACGATCGCCTGCACGGGCGCCAGCCACAGTGGGAACTCGCCGGCGTAGTGCTCGATCATGATTCCCGTGAACCGCTCGAATGACCCGAGCAGGGCACGATGGATGAGCACGGGCGTGTGCTCGGCGTTGTCGGCGCCCGTATAGGCGAGGGAGAAGCGCTCGGGCATGGCGTAGTCGAGCTGAACGGTCCCGAGCTGCCACGAGCGTCCGATCGAGTCGGTCATGTGGAGGTCTATCTTCGGCCCGTAGAAGGCGCCGTCGCCGGGGTTCAGCTCATACGCAAGCTCCTCGGCGTCGAGCGCTTCGGCGAGCGCGGCCTCGGCGCGGTCCCACATCTCGTCTGAGCCGATGCGCTGCTCGGGCCGCGTAGAGAGCTCGAGGCGAGGCTCGAGCTCGAAGCGCTGATACAGGTCGAACCCGAACCGCAGGCACTGCACGACCTCGTCCTTCACCTGCTCTTCGGTGCAGAAGATGTGCGCATCATCCTGGGTGATGTGGCGAACGCGCAGCAGGCCGTGGAGGACGCCGCTGGGCTCGTGGCGGTGCACGAGACCCGCCTCGGAGTAGCGCACCGGCAGGTCGCGATATGAGCGGCGCTCGTCCTTGTAGATCTGGATGTGGGCAGGGCAGTTCATCGGCTTCAGGCCCATCGCGCGCCCCTCGGCGTCGGTGAAGTACATGTTGTCCTTGTACTTCTCCCAGTGCCCCGACTGCTGCCACAGCTCGACGTCGTACAGGATCGGGGTTTTCACCTCCCGGTAGCCGCGCGCGAGGTTCTCCCTGCGCCACAGCTCGGTGAGCTCGTTGAGGATGGTCATCCCAGCGGGCTTCCAGAACGGGCTGCCGGGCGAGAGCTCGGAGAACATGAACAGCTCGAGCTCGCGCCCCAGCTTGCGGTGATCGCGCGCCTTGGCGAGCTCGATCTGCTCGAGGCGGGCCTGCAGCTCCTTGGACGAGAAGTAGGCGGTGCCGTAGACGCGGGTGAGCATCTTCTTTGAAGAGTCGCCGCGCCAGTAGGCGCCGGCGACCGATTGCAGCTTGAAGGCGTTCACGGCCTTGGTGCTGGGACCATGCGGACCGCGGCAGAGGTCGGTGAAGGGTCCGTTGGTGTAGAGCGAGACCGTCTGCAGCGGCGCGTTCGGATCGGACGCCGCGACGAGGTCGTCGATCAGCTCGACCTTGTAATCCTGGGCGGCCTCGAGGAAGCGCCGGCGCGCGTCGGCGACGCTGACCTCCTCCCGCACGAAGGGCTCGTCGGCCTTGACGTGGACGCGCATGCGCTCTTCGATACGCGGGAAATCTGCCTCTGAGACGGTCGTGCCTGCCGGGAACTCGAAGTCGTAGTAGAAGCCCTCGGCGATCGGCGGGCCGATCGAGATCTTCACGCCCTCGTACAGCTCCATCACGGCGGTCGCAAGAACGTGGGCGGCGTCGTGCCTTATCAGCTCGAGGGCGGGCTCGCCGCTGTCGCGCGTGAGGATCCTGAGGCGCGCCCCGTCTGGCAGCTCGCGGGCGAGATCTCGTACCTCTGCTCTCGCCCCCGGGACCGAGTCCGAGATCTCCACGGCGAGCGCCGCGCGCGCGAGCCCTGGCCCGATCGCGCGCGCGGCGTCGAGGCCGGTGGCGCCGTCGGCGAGATCGAGCACTTGCCCGTCGGGAAGTGTCACCTTGACGGCCATTCAGCGCCGCAGGCTATCCATCAGCACAGCTGCAGGGGGGCGTCCGGTGCGCTCTGTGCGCAGGCGGGCGCTACGAGCAGCTCTGGGCCCTCGGGCTGCTCGCCGGGCTTGTTGAGCGCAGGATTGGCGGGCGCGGCGCTGAGGCGCTCCTGCGGAAGCGTGGCGCACAGCTCGAGGGCTTCCTCGGCCCCGAGCGCGTGGTCTAGCCATGCGCGCTGCGCATTCTCGTCGGCGAGGACCACGGGCATGCGATCGTGGATCGCGCGCGCGACGCCGTTGGTAGCGGACGGGCAGGTGAGCAGCGCGATGCTGTGCAGCCACTCACCGCCGACCTTGGCGGGGGCCCACACGGCGGCGAAGGCGAACGGGACGCCGCCGTCGACGCGAAAGTGAAACGGCTGGCGCGGCGCTGCTTGCGTGCGCGGCCCGCGCCGCTCAGGCTTGAGCCACTCGTAGTATCCATCGGCGAGCTGCAGCGCGCGGCGCGAGCCGCGCGGGATGAGGTCTCGATAGGCGGGGCGCGTGGCGACGGACTCCACGCGCGCGTTGATCATCTTGTAGGCGTCCTTGGCGCTTGTCGCCCACGTCGGGATCAGGCCCCAGCGCAGCAACCGCGCCTCGGGCTCGCCTTTGGGCGAGACGATCGCGAGCACCTCTTCGGTGGGCGCGATGTTGAAGCGCCGCGTCCCCGCCTCGCTGGCGATGGGGACCTTGAAGCGTTCGTTGAGTTCCTGAACGCCGGCGGTGTTGGTGTAGCGGCCGCACATAGGCTGAGGATAGGCAGCGCGGGCGCTCGTGCTCACTCATGCGGCCGGCCGCATTGCCCCCGCTGCCGCAACGCGCCGCTGGCGGCAAGCGCCGCCGCCGCACCGCGGTGCTGCGGACCGCACTCCACCGCTGCGCCCGCGCGGCGCGTTGGACGCGAAGGAGGCCCCTCCCCCGGTTGGGGCCTCCCCGCGTTATCGCCGTACCTCACGCCTCGGCGAACTGCCCCCGTGCCGAGCGGCGATGAGGTGTGTGAAGGGTGGTGCGTCAGCCAGCTGGCGCCATTGCGCTCTGCAAGAGGATCGGCGCCGGGTCGGCCGGCGTGACGACTTCATCGCCGGTCGCGGCAGCACGACAAACAGCCATGGTCCACGTCACGACGGCCAACCAGACAGCGAGGATCACGATTAGGAGCATGTGGACAAGGAGTGATGGGGCACGTCCATGTGCGATCGGTTACATCCATGTAACGATGAGTTTCTTCCATCACGGCCAAAAAAACCAATATGTTTTCGACCCTTTGGTATAACCGCGGCGTATGGGCGATGGGGCCGTCTGCAGGGCGCGCGCGCGCGTGATCGCTCGCCGCGCGCGCGAGGCGGAGCAGATGCAGCTCGTGGCGTGAGCGACCCGTGCACCCACGAACGGGGGCCGGCCGCAGTTACGCACGTACATGCCGCTTAGGCTGGAACAGCTGCGCTACTTCGTCGCTGTCGCAGAGGAGGAGCAGCTGACGCGGGCGGCGCACCGGCTGCACCTGGCTCAACCTGCGCTCTCGAAAGCCATCTCCCAGCTGGAGAACGAACTTGGCGTCGAGCTGTTCGCGCGGCAGGCGCGCGGCGTCGCGCTCACGCCCGCGGGCAGCGCGTTCCTGACCAAGGCGCGGATCGCGCTCGCGGCGACGGCCGATGCTGTGTGGACGGCTGAGCGACTTGCGCGAGCGGCGCGCGGCACGATGCGCGTCGGGTTCATCGGCCCACCGCCGATGCTCAATGCCCCAGAGCTGTTTGCGGTCTTCGCAGACGCCCATCCAGAAGCGGAGATCTCGTTTCACGGACTGCCCTTTCCCGTCACGCCGACGCATGCCTGGCTCGAGGATGTGGACGTCGCCTTCTGCCATCTGCCGGAGGTGGGCGCGGAGGTGAGCGCGCAGGCACTCCGCTCGGAGCCCCGGGTGCTCGTGGCACCGAGCGACCATCCGCTCGCGGACCGCAGCGAGGTGGCGGTAGCGGATGTCCTCGATGAGACCTACATCAGCTACCACCGCACGGTGCAGCCGGATTGGGCTGGCTTCCACAGCCTCGACGACCATCGCGGCGAGCCGGCGCCCAGCCAGACGAGCGATCATGTGCGTACACCGCTGGAGATCCTTGCGGTGATGGCCTCGCGCAAGGCAGTGACGGCGCTCCCAGCGTGTGACGCGGCGATCATCGAGCGCGCCCTGCCGGGCATCGTCGCTATCCGCTTGCGAGACGCCGATGAGGCAGTGCTCTCGCTCGTTTGGCGCAGGGAGAACACAAGCCCGCTGCTCGACGCGCTGGTGTCGCTGGCGGACAGCCTCTATGAAGCATCTCGCGACGTTCGGCGCGAGCTTCACACCTAGGCCTAGGCGAACCCTAGACGTAGGTGGAGTAGCGCGCGCGCTCGACAGCCACGACCATGCGAGGCGATGGAGGGTTCGGACGCGCGCGGGGGCGCGGCTTCAGCAGCGCATGCGACGGGGACGGGCGCGACCGGCGCGCGGCTGTGGGCTCTTTCGCGCTCCGCTCGGCTTGCACTGCTCGACGACGAGCGGCTGGCGCTGCTCGCCGCGCGAGGCAGCAAGCGGGGCTTTGCAAGGCTGCGCGAGCGCTACCAGCAGCCGCTCTACGCCTACTGCTACCTGCTCCTGCACGACGCGGACAGCGCCTACGAAGCCCTCCAGGCGACGCTCGCGCGAGCGCTTGCAGAAATGCAGGAAGGCACGCGAGACGAGCTGCTGCGTCCGTGGCTCTTTCGGATTGCGCATGAGCAGGCGCACATGCTCGCTCGCGGAGAAGCGTGCGCCGCTACACCGAGGTCCGCGTTCGAGCAGGTCTCAGCACTCGAGGATGCGCCGGAGGAGCGCGCGCGACTCGCTCAGCTGGCGGGGGACCTGAGCGAGCTTCCGGTCGTGCAGCGCAGCGCCCTGCTGATGCGCGAGCTGACGGGTATGCGCCACGCCGAGATTGCCAACGCTCTGGGCATCTCCCGAGCCGCGGTCAGGCAGTCGATCTTCCTCGCCCGCCGTTCGCTGTCGGAATTTCAGCTGGGCCGCTCGCTCGCTTGCGAGGAGGTATGCCGCACGCTCTCGCACGGTGATGGGCGCAAGCTGCGCCGGCGCACCCTGCGCGCGCACCTACGCGACTGCGGCGACTGCGCTGCGTTCGCGCGCGCGATCGAAGCGCGCCGGGCCGACTTCAGGACGCTTACGCCTGCGCTGGCGGGGCCGCTGGCGGCGGGGGCGCTCGCGCGCCTCGCCGCGGGATCCAAACCGCCTCCGAGCATGCTCGCCGGGTGCACTGCCACGAAGACGGCCGCGACCACACTGGCAGCGAAGGCCGCCGCGGCCACGGCGAGCGCGATCGCGCTCACCGCGGGCGTGGGAGCGGGTGTTGCGATCGCGCTGGCGCACGCCGAAGGCCGACTGCCAGGCACCGCATCGTCCACGCGGCGACCGCCCGCGGTCGTGGCCCCGAGCCCGAGCGTGTCCGCTGCCAGGCGGCGCGCTCGCGCGCGAGTAGCGCATGGCCCAGGCGAGGGCCCGGCCGTGGCACAAGCAGGTGCGCTCCCGCCTCCAGCTTCGCCCTCGCTTGCACCACCCACCCCCGATGCCGGCGGCGCAGCGAGCTCGGCCGCGGACGCAGCGAGCGCGCCCGACCGCGGTGTGACGGCTAGGGACGCGGCTCCTGGGTTGCTCGGGCTGCCTCCCCAGGGCAACGCCGGAGGCGGCGCAAGTGCGGGGAGCGAAAGGCGCGGGCGCGGGAATGCCCCGGGCGAGCGAGGGCACGCGAGGGGTCGCGGACAGGACAGGGGCGGCGGCTACGGCCAACAGCACCGAGCCGAGGATCCGGGCGCCGCGAGCGCGCGGGCGCACGGGCGGGACGCAGGCAGCCCCGACGGCGTCGGAACGCCAGCGCCCAGCCAAGCCGAAGGCCAGCGCCCTCTCTCACCGAGCGCGGCGCCCCCGGCAGCGCCTCACGGCCAGGAACGCGCTGCGCCCGCCGAAGAAGTCAAACCGGAAAACCCCCCGCAGCTTGAAACACCTCAACTCGAAGAAGCTACGGGCACCGTGCCGCTTCCGGCGGCGCCGGTTGGCGGCGCGGTCTGAGGGCTGGCTGGCTCCGAGGTCGTCGCCCCTCGCGGGCGGCATCCCTGTCTGCCGGGCGGGCGCCGGCGCTCACTTGCGCTCCGCGGCAACGTGAAACGGCGAGCGGCCCCGCACCTGCAGGGCCGCCTGCACTCGCCTGTTAGCGGGCGATACTGGGCTCGAAGGAGCAAATCGGGGTGCTCTGAGGTGATGTGAGGCTTGCGCGCGGACCGCTTGTAGAGCGGACGGGTGAGGCGGCGCAGTGTCCGTGCGCGGGGCACGTAACCTGCAACGTCCTGGTAGGTGCGAGAAGCAAGTCCCCGGCAGACTGCTGGAAGCCCGCAACCTGAGACCCGGACCCTTTGAGCCCTGCATGAGACCTCTTCGCCGCCTACTCCCGCTCGCCACCATGGGGTTGCGGTCGGCCGCAGCGATCGCCGCCACCGTGTCGCTGCTGTCGGCCGCTGCGACGGGGTGCAACTCGACCGGCGCGCACGCCCCGGCGTCCTACCTGACGGGAATCGGTGACCAGCAGGCGGAGATGTTCACCGACCCGAACTGGCAGCGGCTGCACACCAAAATCGCCCGGTACATCGCCCCGTACGACGCGGCCGTGCGCCCATACTCGCTCGATCTGGCCCGCGCCTGGATCAAGGCGGCGGAAGCACAGCACATCCAGGTGCTGGTCGCCTTCTACCACTCGGAGTACACGCCCACGAAGATGCCCGGCATCGCCACCTACGAAGACGATGTGCAGAAATTCGTGAAGCTCTTTCCGTACGTCAGGCAGTATCAGTCCTGGGACGAGGCCAATCGCGGCTACATCCCGCGCGCGCTCGCGAGCCCATCGCCGAGGGCTGCAGCCAGGTACTACCAGGCGCTCATTCGCGTCTGCAGGGGCTGCACGGTCGGCGGGCTGGACGTGCTCGACCAGAACAACATTTCGCCAACCCTCCGCTATGTCTCTGAATTCAAGCGCGAGATCGGCAGACTACGGATCGCCATGCCAAAGATCTGGGGGCTGCACAACTACTCGGACGTCAACCGCCTGCAGAGCTGGCGCACGCGCGCACTCGGGCGGGCGCTAGGCGGTGAGGTGTGGCTGACGGAGACCGGTGGGATCGTGCAGTTCGGGGGCGCCTTCCCCAATCGGCGTGGCTCCGGCCTGAAGCGCGCGGCGAAGGTGCTCGGATACATGTTCAAGGTGGCCGGCTCACAGTCGCGCATCAGGCGCCTGTACATCTACAACTGGACCGGCGTGACAGCCAAGGCGCGCTTCGATGCCGGGCTGACCGACGCCCACCACAAGCCCCGCCCGGGCTATCTCGTCGTGTGCAGGAGGCTGCACGGCGCCAAATGCGACGTCAAGGTGAGTAACTACTGAGAGAGCCGGCGGCAGGTCCGCCGGCGGACGCCGCCAGCGCGCAGGCCCTCCGTGATCGTCGCCGGGTCGGGGTCCGCCTGCGGCACCGACGGGCGCTCGCGCTCAGGTCCGCCGGCGGCGCAAACTGGGCCACGTTGATGCCACGGTGGCCCGCCAGCCAGCCCCGGGAAGGCGCGCCGTAGCTAACTCCTACGGTGCCACGGGGCGGGTGTTCGTGCGGTGCCGCCCCACTTGCACGGTTTCTACGGCGTCCGGCAAAGTCAGCCAGGGTCGCCTAGCGGCCGTCGCCACGGCCGCCCAGAATCGCTCTCACGCGCAAGAGCTCACGGCGGCACGCAGCCGAGCAGGTGCGAGTCTGGCGCCTGCGGCCGTCGAGCGAGGCTCCGCACACCGCCCAGCGCCTCATGGCTCCGCCCTGTTTTGGCATGCGGTTCGGGGGTATCGGGAGGGTTCAGCCTCCGACGGCACGAACGCTTGGAGGTGTAGGTCGGGTGGGCGGCTCGTCGACTCCCCGTCCCGGGCCGTCCGCCTGGCCGTCCCTCGCGCCTAAGCCCACAGGGCCGCAGGCTCTCAGTGGCATATACGCTCCTCTTTGCATGCGCATCACCAGTATCTTGTCGGCACCATTTCGCGCCGTGGGTAGGGTTCTCACCGGACTCGCACGGCGCCTGTGGGGCCGCTCTTAGTCGAGTAGGACCGCGATCTCGCGCCGGCTTGCGCAGCGACGACCGGCCTCGGATGGCTGCGCGATACTGCGGGCGATGCCCGACGAGTCCACGACACCCGACCTGGTCGAGATTTCGCGTCGTGCCTATGAAGCTGTGAACCGGCGCGACTTTGACGCCGTGATGAGCTTCTGGGGTCCCGATGGCGTTTGGGACCTGTCGCCAAATGGGCTTGGCGTGTATGAGGGCCGAGCCGCCGTTCGCAGCTTCTTTGAAGACTGGATGGGTGCGTATGGCGACTTCGCGTTCGATGTTGAGGAGATCCGCGACCTCGGTAACGGGGTCACCTTTGCGGTGATCGTCCAGACGGGCCGTCCTGTTGGCAGCATCGGCGAGGCGCGAGTTCGGTATGGGGCCGTCACCCAGCGCGCCGACGGGCTCATCGTGCGCGTCACGAACTACCCCGACATCGACGAGGCCCGCGCTGCCGCCGAACGCCTCGCCGAGGAACGGGAGTAGGCGGTGTCGCAGGCGAACGTGGACGTTGCGCGCGGCGCTGCTCTCAACGAGCAAGAGTTGTGGCGGGAAATGGTCCGTTGGTCGGGCGGGATGGTCCACGAGGAGGACGGTTTGCTGTTCGTCGCCGGTCCGAGCCGCTACTTGCGTGTGATGATTCGATTGGACGGGGCTGTCGATGGCGCGACGGCGGTGCGTCGTACCGGGGAGTTCTTCGAGGCGATCGGGGGGGATCACATCGTGCTCGTACGCGAGCCCGATGACGCCGACCTTGCCAACTCGGCGCTGGCGGCCGAGTACACCTCGGCTTGGACGGAGCGACCGATGGCACTTCACCAACCGCCGGAGCCTTCGCCGCTCACTGGAGATATCGACGTACGAGTCGTGTCCACGACCAAGCAGGTGCTCGATTACGGGACGGTCGTTGCCGAAGCAAACGATGACCCCGGCGAGCGTGAGCGCGCCGGACTTTTGTTTCACGACCGAACGATCCTCGCCCCGCATATCGCGGCGTTCGTCGCCTACCTCGACGGCGCGCCTGCCGCGTGCGCGATGACGCTCGCCACTCACGGCGTGGCCGGGGTCTTCTACGTCGCCACTGTCGAGAATGCCCGTCGACGCGGCCTCGGCGGCGCGCTTACGCGAATGGCAGCACGCGCCGGGTTCGCGCTGGGCGCCAACGCGGCCTGGCTCGGCGCCTCGGAAATGGGAGCCGACCTCTACCGGCGCATCGGGTTCTCGGACCTGGGCACAAGCATCGTCGAGTACGAGTCCCCCCAGAGCGCGCGGGAGTAGACGATGTCGCGGGAGAACGTGGAGGTCGTGCGCCGAGCGATGGCGGCGTTCAGCGAGCGAGACCCGGACGCTGCGGCACGTGTGCTTCATCCCGAAATCGAATGGGAACCCGCTGGCCCTGGCGGAGTCGAGCGCACCGTATACCGTGGTTTCGACGAGATCGCCCAGGCGACCGATGCACTTGCGCGGGTATGGGACACGATGCGAATGGAGGAGGTCGACATTCGCGACCTCGGCGATGCAGTCGTCTGGCTCGGGCGGATCCACCTGAAGGGAAGCGGCAGCGGCGTCGAAATCGACCAGGAGTTCGCGCAGCTCTACCTTGTCCGCGACGGAAAGGTCGTAGTGGTCAAAGCCTTTCTCAACTGGCGGGAAGCCCTCAAGGCCGTGGGGCTTGCTGAGTAGGCGAATCGGCTTGTTTGAATCGCAGGCGGCTGCCGGGCCGAGGCAAAATCAGCCGGATGCCCCGGCCCGCGCGGCCAGAAAGGAAACCGCTGCCGCCGTCTTGCCGGCGTGCGCCCCGGCCGAGGAGTAGGAGGGCGCACGCCAGCGCGGCGGGCGAAGGACGCAAACGGCGATAGGCCCCGGAAACTCGGGGCCTATCGGCACTCGCCTGTTAGTGGGCGATACTGGGCTCGAACTCGCCACCGGGGCTCAGCTCAGGCATGAACCCCCGTGTTTGCTGCTCTGAGGTGCTCTGAGCTTCGCTTAGATTCGCTCAGGTTGTTCCGAAGATGTTCCGACGGCGCCGCCCCTAGCAGCGCCTTGAGCATCGGCCCCCGGCGACCCGACCGGTGAGGGTCGAGCCGCCGAGGCACCGCGAGCTAAGCCGCTAAGGGATCGCTTCGTATTCGTTAGGCGCGGTCAGTTCTTTGCCGCCGAAGATGGAGGAGTACGCACCCTTGGCGTCGTTCTTGAAACCGCCGCTCACCGCCGCCCAAAAGCCGGTGGTTTCGGTGCTGAACTCCTTGGCTTCGCTGACAAGGTTTTCTCTACCCCCAAGGATTGAGGAAAAGGATCCGTTGGCAGCATTCTTATAGCCACCGCTCACGGAGGGGCCCTTTGGGCCAGTACCGGGGTAACAGCATGCTCCGGGCCCACCGTGGACTCCGCCGCCAGCTACATTCTCTTCGCCCCCGCTCACCGAAGCACCCGGGCTCACGGCTTTGTTGCTGAAGCCTCCGCTCACCGAGGACCAAGAGCCTTGGGCCGTGTTGTTCCTGCCTCCTCCTACCCAACTGGGTCCGGGGTTGTAGCCCCCCAAGCTTTCACCGTTAGCTACGTTTTTCGCACCTCCGCTCACCGAGCCGCCTGGGCTCGTGGCATAGTTTCCTTCGCCTCCGCTGACCGATGACCAGAAGTTGGTCGCCGTGTTGCGAGCGCCTCCACTCACCGAGGTGAATTCGAACTGGGCTGTATTGCTGATGCCCCCACTCACAGAGTCATTAGCGAAGGCGAAGTTGCCTCTGCCCCCGCTCACCGAGGCACCGAAGTTTTCGGCCGTATTGTCGCTGCCCCCGCTCACCGAGGGACCAACGCCGGAGCCTCCAGCGAACGCTCCGGCCTTGGCGGTGTTGCCGTAGCCGCCGCTCACGGAGGCCGCATCGGCGCTGGACGTGTTGTGGGAGCCGCCGCTCACCGAGGCATGGTGGCCGCTGGCCGTGTCCCGTTCGCCGATCACGAAGCTGTAAGGGCCTGAGGCCGTGTTCGCCAACCCACCGAGGATGGCACCGAAGCTGGTGTAAGACTGCCCGGTGCCGAGCACGAGGTTGTGAGAGCCCGTTTGTGGCGGCGGTGGCGTGCTTGGATCACAGCCTTCCACTTCTTTGCAGTCGGCTTCCTCGTCGTAGCCGATCACGAGGTTACCGGCCCCGTTGACCGGACCGTTGGTTTTTCCTGACCCGGAGACGATCTGCAGGTTGGCACCCGAGATCTGGATCGTCGGTTTGCCGCCCACGCCGGAAGCGGCGAATTTGAGATAGGGCAAGATCGACAAGAGCTTGTGCTGTTCTGCGCTTTCGGAGGGCAGCGCCACCTTGGTGTTCCTTTCCTTACAGAACCCCGCTGTTCCGCCCGAGGTGACCGCCGCGCCCGCTGTTGTCGGCACACACACATAGATCGAGGAGGATGCCCACGATCCATCCGCCATCGTCAAGAACACCGCCACAAGCGCGATGCCTGCAATCCCCAAACGTTTCATCGGAAGCCCCATCCTTTCGTTCGACGCGAGCACCCCGCTCGCGCTGGACCGATCCCTGGCCCGCCGATGAACTACCGCCCAAACGCCGGGCAGGCACTTCTAGCCGCGTGGACTCTACGCTGTTGACGGGCTCAACGCGGGGCTCCCCTCTCGCGTGAACGCGGCCGCGACAAGCTCAGCCTCGCGTGGGCTCGGCGCGTAGTCGGCGTAGCGTTGCGTGGTCTCAATGTCCCGGTGGCCCATCCACTCCTGCAGGGTGCGCATCGACACGCCTGCTGCGGCCATCCTTGTCCCGAACGTGTGCCTCAGGTCGTGGAAGCGGTGCGACTCATCGAGCTTCGCGGCTTTCAGTGCCTTGCGGTAGCGGCGCAAGATCGCGGCCTTGTCGAGCGGCCCGCCCGTGTGCGGGTCAGCGAACACCAGCTCATCGTCGCCCTGTCTGCTCGACGCCTTGAACAGCCGCTCAAGCTCGCCGCCCACGGCGTCGGCCATCGGCACGCTGCGGGTCGATCGCTTGGACTTCGGCGTGCCGAACTCCCCGAGCACGTAGTTCTGGCGCACGCGGATGCGCCCCGCGGGCCAGTCAACGTCCATCCAGCGCAGCGCGACAAGCTCGCCCTGCCGTAGCCCGGTCATCGCCGCGGTCAGGTAGAGCGCTCGGTCGATCGAGTCATACGCCCCCGGCTGCGCCGCTGACACGAGGGCGTTCACCTCATCCACGTCGAGGAAGTGAATGTCCTCACTCGGCGTCGCTCGCGGCAGGTCGATGCGACGGGCCACGTTCGTGTCGAGCCAGCCCTTGCGCTCCGCGAAGCCGAGGAGCGCGCTGAGCGTCCCGATGTAGTTGCGGATCGACTTCACCCCCACCGGCCTGCCATAGCGGCGGTCGCCCTTCTTGCGCGCACCGGGCCGCTCGCCCTGCTCCATCAGGCGGATCAGGTCGTGCACGTCCTCGGCGCTGATGCGGCGCACGTCGCGCTCTCCGAGGAACGGTTCAAGCCAGATGCGCAGGATGCTCTCCACGGCCACGACGGTCGCCCTCTTGCGCCCCTGGCGCTCTAGCTCGGTCAGGTAGCGACGGCCAAGCTCCGCGATCGTGAGCGCGTCACCGCCCGCCCTGCGGGTCGGCTTCACCTCCGCGATCAGCCGGCGTAGCTCGGCCTCCGCCTGCGGGAGCGTCAGCCCGAACTTGCCCTTGCGCTTGGGCCCGAGGCACCGATTGAGCTGCTGGCCGTCGCACCGCCAGCGCCCGTAGTACAGCTCCCGGCCGGCGGCGTCCGTGTGAACGTATAACGAGCCTGCTCCGTAGGAGCGTTTAGGCTTCTCAGCACTCATGGAGCCAATACCTCCTTGGGTCACGGGGCCGGTCGTTTGCGCGACGCGGCCCCACTTGTGTAGATGCCTCCATGCTAGACGCTCACGCGGCCCGTTCCGGGCGCTTTGCACGGTTTCTCTGGCGTGAGGCTAGGTCGGCCAGGGTCGCATAGTGACCGTCGCTCCTACCCGCCAGGACGGCCCGGATTCGGGCAGCCTCACGGCGGCAGCCAGTGGAGCAGGTGCGCGTCTGGCGGCGACGGCCCGCGAGCGAGGCACCGCATACCGAGCAGCGCCTCATGCGGCCCCCAGACGACGGCCTAGTCTTTTGGGCATTCCATGAAACCCGTAAGGAGGCGTTGTGTTTCGTCGATTGGTTCGTTGTTTCCGCCGCAATGTCGTGGCCTTCGTGGCACTCTTTCTCGCGGTCAGCGGCACCGCGTTCGCTGGCGCGCGTTTCATTTCCATTGGGTCCCCGGCAGGCGGCGATCTGAGCGGGACCTATCCCAATCCCACGCTCGCAGGAGCGGTCTTGTACACGTCGAGCCCGGTAACGCTCGAAGGGGGAGACGCTGCGAGAGATGTTGAGGCGGACGCCTACTGCCCCACCGGCGAGAAGGCCATCGCAGGCGGTGGCAACGGCGGCGCGGACTTCGTGACCTTCTACAACAGCGAGCCGACCACAGGCGGGACGAACGTGGGGACTCCCGGCCAGGTAGCCACCGGTTGGCGGGTGGACGCGCACAACCCAACATCGACCAGCACGACAGTCGTGGCATACGTGCTCTGTGTCGCCTGATCGCTGCGACTCCGGTCAGAGCCGCTGGGCGGCTCGGGCAGCGCTTCATGCGGCCAGCGGGGTCGCGGAGGTCTGCATGTAGGTCTGTCGCAGCAGCGGGCGCCACCCCGGGACGCCCGCGGCTATGTGAGCCGCGCGTGTACCGGCGGCTCTGGCGTCGCGCTCATCGGCTGCGCTGACCTCTAGGACCTGGCCCTCGATCCGCCAGCGGGGCGGCAGCTCGTGCTCGGCCACGCTCACCCGCCAGCGGGGGAGACGGCACCGGGCGCCGCCGTTCACCTGCTCGCCCTCGGGGAAGGTTGGAGCCGGGACGCTGGCGACGCCCCGGCCCCTTGGCGCTGGATGCGACTTGCGCCAGCTTTCACCCTTTCACCCATACGATCATGCGGGCGGTTTGCTTTTCATGTCCAGCAGCGCCGCGCTCGCGCCCGTCGCTTCGAGGGTCACGACAACCTGTAGGGCTGCGCCCGTGTAGCCGCGCATGGCGATGCTCTCGAAGACCTCGACCATGACCTCGTAATCGTTCGTAGCATCCAACGTTGAATCTCTGACGACTCCCAGGTCGAGCCGGCCGGCATCAAGGTGCTGAATCGCTCCCTCCGGGAACAGATAACAACTTGCTTTCGCAGGGAATTTCTTGGCCGCGCCTTTCACCGCCGCTTCGAATAGCTGGCTCACCGATTCCGTCGCGGGGCCGCTGTCGAAGTGCCAGACGGGCCGGATGTTCCTCGCGGTGAACAGCGTGTCTATCTCGGCATCTGTCACGGCCAGCGCGTCGCGGCCGGGGCCGTAGGCGTGTGCCTGCTCGCGTGCGAGGTCGATCCGCAGCTCCTCGCGCAGCCAGCGGGGCATGATGCAGGTGAAAGCCTGGGTTGACGGCAGGCGGTGGAGCTGACGCTGCTGCGCGAGGACCATGCCGAGGCTTGACAGCAGTTCCCGCACCGCGCCGAGCTGGCTGGCCGTGCCCGTGGTCACACCTTTCACACAGCTCGCGAAGATTAGTTCCAGCAGGTTGTTCTCCGCGACCCTCGCGGCGGCGGCAATGGCGAGGTCTGTATTTGCGGCGACCTGCTCGGGAGCGAAGCGACTTTGCATGTTCCCGAACCCTATGCGGGTGGGGATCGCGTTCACGTAGACGAGTTCCTCGGCGCCGCACGTCATCGCGACGACCGGCTTGGTTTCGACTCCCGGCGAAGCGTCCGTAGCCGCAGTCCAGACCGACGAGGCTGCGGTCCAGTCACCCACGTCGAGGGGTTTCACAAATCTGAGGCCCCCCCGAGTTGCCTGGAAGCTCGGCAACGCATCGCGGATCGGCCGCTCGGCGGTGGCCCAGGTCGGGACAGCATAGTCCACGTTCACGGGAAGGCACACGCCCCCTGTTGCGGTGAGGGCCTGCGGTGAAGTCACACTGTCAAGAATCCACGCGTTCTCCTCCTGGTTTTCACCTAGCCGCCGATTCTCGGGGTACTCGGTCGAGGCGCTTGCGACCAAGACCTTGCCGCGCGCCGGTCCCTTGCGGTCGAGGCGCTGCAAGGTGAGAGCCAGAGCGGTGGCGAACGCTCGCCGGTCGGTCAGCTCCGTGTTCTCGGGGATGCCGTACAAACCGCCCGCGGCGGTCAGGACCGTGCGCCCGCGTGGGCTCGCGTCGGCCTGCTCGGGGCTCGGAGATGGCGTGCCGCTCTGGCGCGCGGCCACCTTGGCGACGGACGATCCGCTCGGACCGGCGGTGGCGGTCAGCACGTCGGCGAGGTCGGCCCCGCCACTGAGCTTGGCGGCGAGGGCGGCTCGGTCCTCCGCAGTCATGGCGGAAAGACCGTCAGCTAGGGCGTTGATCGCGTCGTGCTTCATGGTGTCTGCTCCTTGGCGGCGTTGGAAAGGATCACGCCCCCGATGGTCGGTCCGGCCGCTTGAAACCTTCCGATCGCCCGCCGTTGCTTGGCTTTCGGCTTTTCGCGCAGCAGGTAGTTCGCTTTGCGGCGGTGATCGGGTCCGCAGTAGTGCGCCTGTGGCCGACGGCCCTCCAGGGGCTTCCCGCAGAACAGGCAGACACGCGAGCGGACGAGCAGCCGGTCCTGTGCGAGCAGGGCGATGGCGTGGTCGAGCGAGGTTGGCGGCTGGCCTTCGTAGGCGCGCCTCCAAACCTCGATCTGGTCCGTGAAGGTCGCCCGCCACCACGCCGCTTCCGATCCCCTGCACGTGCGCGCGAGCGCTCGCGGCCAGGCGGAGTCGAACCCCAGGCCACCGGAGTGGTAGCGGTCGCCGTCTCTCAGCCATTCCAGCTCGTCCCTCAACCGCTCGGGAATCGTCGGCATCAGCCCTCCACCGGGCGACCGCCGACCGACGCGCGGACGTAGTTGACCACCGGCTCCCCGGGAGGGACCGGCCTGGCGCGCGGCCAGTAGGCGGAGCACTCATCGCAGACGTGCGTGACGACGCCCACTTCGCCCGAGGGTGCGTGCCCGAGCACGGCCGCCACGGCCATGAGCGCGTCACCATCGGCCGGTGTGCCAGCGTCGAGACGGGTCACGATCAGCGTGTGCGGGTCGGCCGGCTCCCCACATGTGACACACACGCCGTCCCACTCCTCGCTCATCAGCTCGGCTAGACAGCGCAGACAGACCACGCGGCCATAGATGAGCACGACGAACAGTGCGCGCCCCGGGTCGTCGTGGTCGCAGTGATCCCCGGGCTGGACGTGGAACAAGATCGCATCGGGCAGCGCTTCGCGAATCACCATCTCGCGAGTCGCGATGTCCAGCTCCGGCGGGAGCCGCTGGCAAGGCTCCGCCTCAAAGCTCAGCGCCTCAGCCAGCGGAAAGGCGGCGAGGCTCATCTTCGCCGCCGGGATGCGGGTCCAGAGCGGGCGGATCAGCTCGTCGCTCACCAGCCCCGCCTCCCGCCGATCTGAGCGCGCCCGGAGGCGACGCCGGGGATGCGCCCACGAGCGACGTGCAGGGTGATCTCGCCGCTCGGGCGTTCAAGCAGCGCCGTCGCCATGAGCGCCAGCGCGACAACGCGGTCGTCGTGGCCGCCGGTCTTGTGGTCGAAGCCCCACGAGCCGGACGTGCTCTGCACGACCCGCAGGCCCAGCAGCTCATCGCGCAGGCCCTCGGCCTCGTACAGCCGCAGCTTGCCCGCGTTGATCGCGCTGAGCAGGGTCGCAGCGAGCCGCTGCTTCGACGCCGGGGAGAAGGTGAACTCCTCGGCCATGATCGACTTCGCGCGCAGCCGTTGCGCGAGGTCCAACCCCTGCCAGGGGTCCAGGCGCAACTTGAAGTGAAAGCGGCGATGCGCCTCCACGATGAACGTCTCGACCTCTGCGAAGTCCACCGGGCGGCGGCGCGAGCCTTGCCACGTCGCCATCCGGTCGAGCAGCACAACGTCGCCCTCGCGGTGGCCGACCGCGAACGCCGTCCTGTCGTTCACCGTGCCGAGGTCGAGTCCCGCCACGTAGCCGCCGACGCCGCCCTTGCGGTCCAGGGCGGGACCGTCCAACACGAACGCCGCGTCGATCACGGCCGGGTCCAGGAAGCTGCCCTCGGCCACGACCCACTCGTTCTCAAACAGTTGCGCGTAGACGGCCTGCGGCAGACGGGCGCGCTGCTCGGAGAGCCGATCCGAATCCAGCCAGGGCGGCGGTCCTGCGCGCTCGCTCGTGCGCCACATTTGCGAGGAGCGCGCGTGCTCCAACACCTTGAACGCGAAGTGATCGGGCGAGCCAGCCGTGGTCAGCACCACCATCCGGGAGTCCGGGCGCTTCGCCACCGCCGAGGACGCCGCCTCCCACAGACGACGCGCAGCCGCGCCGTCGCTCCAGTTGCCAAGCTCATCCACGAACAGGCGATGAGGCGTCAGCCCCCACGCTCCCGGCGTGTCGGCGGGCAGGACCTCAAGCATCGCGCCCGTCGCCGGGACGACCACGCGCCGCGACTGGACCTCCACGCGGTCGAGGAGCGTCGGAGTGCGGCCCACGAACCCGGCGATGCAGTCCAGCGCGAGAGCGCCCTGGTCTGAGTCAGCCGCTAGCCAGTAGCAGCGCAGCGGAGCGTCGGCGACCAGCAGCTCCGAGAGCGCACAGGCGGCTAGGTCTGTCGTCTTGCTCCCGCCACGGCTGCGGGTTAGGAACGAGTAGGGGCGCTCGCCCTCCAGCACCGCGAGCGCGTCGCCACGCTGCCAGTCCTCGGCAGCGTCGAGCCAGCGGCGACCGTTCTCCAGGCGCAGCAGCCCCAGCACGTCACGCGCCTGCATCGCTCGCCTCCTCGTGTCGCTCCCACGCCGCACGGCTCTCCGCGAGGTCGGCGTCGAGCAGCCTGCGCGCGTTCGGGGTGCTGGCCTCGCGTGCCAGTTCTTCGATCTTCGACAGCTCGGCGCGGTAGGCGACTTCTTCGCGCTGCAGGCGATCTACAGCGGGGTACGTCGTGCCGTGCCCGCGATGACGCACGACGCCGACCGCATCGACATACGCCTGCAGCAGCGTGATCCGCGCCCGCTGAGCGGCGAGCAGCTCCAACCGATCCCGGCGCACGCTCGGGAAGCTCGCCAGCAGCTCACCTAGAACTCGCTCACGCTCGGGCTTGAGCAGCTCGGCGCTGTAGGCCCCATGCTTGACGGCTGCCTGCGGGACCAAGTTGGCAAGCTGGCGCGCTCGCTTGGCCGGGTCCTTACTGGCGTACCGGGGCGTCTCGTCAGCGCCCATCGCGCACCCCCTCGGCCAGCTCCCACGCGAGCCGCCAGCAGCGGTGCTTGTCCTCACGGCAGCGCCGGCATAGCGTCCAGACCTCGATCGCGCCGGTTCGGCGGTGGCGCAGCGTTAGGCGTGTCAGCCCCGCCGCACGGCCGGCGAGCGCGCAGTGATCGCACCGGCTCGGGTCGGCCGGGGCTTGCACTGTGATGTTGAGGCGCGGGCGCGTCATCGGGCCGCCTTGTGCCGACGAACGTGCCGACGGCGATCGTGAACACCGAAACGCCCCGGCATCATTGGCCCGTCCGCCCGTTCGATACTGGTTGAGAGCCGGTACGCCGTGGCCTAGGCCCGCGAACACGGGTGCTCACCCAGGCCAGCAGCTCGTCGCGATCGAAGCGGACGTAACGACCGAGCCGCACGTGCGGGACACGATCGGCGCGCGCCTCAGCGAGCAGCCACGACCCCGGCACGTTGAGCAGTTGGCCGGCGCCGGCAGCGTCGAGCAGCGGCGAGGGTGGGCCGCTCTGATTCGGCGGTGCGGGCGATGAGGTCGAGCGAGAGGCTTGCGGCGCGCTCACGACGACCACCCCAACAGCCTCTCTCTGAGGTCGGCCCCGGTCTGCGGTTTCGCTCTGCGTCCGCTTACGCGGATCCGCAGACCCGCAGACCCGCCCGCCACGGACGGCGGCGGGTCGGTCCCGCTCTTTGGGGGCGCGCAGAGGTCTGCGCAGACCCGCCGCAGACCGGAATGCCAGTTTCCCTGCGAGCTTACGCGCGCGGTCTGCGTCATTGCGTCGGACCCTCCGCAGACCCGAGGGCAAGCATCCAGAGCTTCGCGTTGTTCGGCCCTTTGCCGTAGTCGAACTCCGGGCGGGTGTTGAGCAGCGCCGTGAGGCGTGAGTCGGTGCCCTCGACGCCCTCAAGAACGTGCTTCGTGGCCGTCGCCGGGTGCTCGCTCAGGTACGCGGTCAGGCGCTCGACGAGCAGCTCGTCAGACGCGCCAACGGTGTCCAACGGAGTGACCGTGTAGCCCTCGCTCTCTACCTCCCAATCGAGCATCACGGCGCGCTGCTCGGGGTCGAGCGTCGCCCAGCGTGTCTTCTCCCAGGTGAGCTTCGTGCGCTGGCGGTTGCCGTCAGGTTGCAGCAGCACCTTCGTATCGGGATGCCGACCCCAGTCGCCGCTGATCTGCCCCGCCTTGTTCTCGTGGTGTAGTAGCCAGAACGCGCGCCGCGAGCCGAGCCCGCACTCCTTGAGCCAGTCCACAAACTGCTGCGTCTCGTCCGGTCGCCCCGATGCGGCCACACCGAGCCCGAGCGTGGGGTTCGCCATCACGACATCGATGTCATGCTCGTCGCAGTAGTCCGTGAGCGCCCTGCGCGCTCCCTCGTCGGCAAAGCTGAACTCGCCCCACGGCGAGGTGAAGGTGTGCCAGTTCTCGGTGAAAGCCGGTCCGGTCCACGCCGCCACCTTGGCGTCGAGCTTCCCCTGATACAGCCCTGCCGGCCCCTCGTTCTCGATCAGCAGGCAGCGGACCGGCCGCGGGACGGAAATGCCGAGCCAGTCCTGCCCTGTGGCCAGGTGCGCGGCACCGTCGATCGTCCACGTGGACTTGCCAGCGCCGTCGCCCCCGTAGACGAGCAGGAGCGACCCGACGGCGAGGTAGATCGCGCCGCGCTCCCCGATCAGCGGCTCCGCGTCCGGGTATTTGCGCGCGGCGAAGTCGGCGTAGGAGCCGAAGCGGTAGTCCTTCGGGCCTTGACCCTCTGGTACCGGGCCGTTGCTCCTGGCGATGCTGGCGTCGAGGTCGCGGTCGGTGATCGTCACGCGGCCCTCCGAACTCGTGCCAGGGCGTCGCTGAGCTCTTGCTCGTCGCAGGCGTGCGAGAGACAGGTCAGGTCCGCCCTCGGCGCGTGGCCGTGAAAGGTCACGGCCAGCGCCCCACCGCAGCGCGGGCAGGCCGCGTCGATCGAGTCGGCGGTGATGTATCCAACGCGCCGCCCGCCCGCTTGCAGCGCGTCGATGATCTTCGAGCGGAAGTTCACGCTCGCCTGCGAGATCGGTTCCCGCATCACGCGATCACCCCCGCTTGGGGCCGGTGACGATCTTCTAGAAGACGAGCTGAGCGCCCACCGGGTGGTTCCCCGGCGGGCCCACTAGGACCGTCGTCGCCGCTTGACCCGCCGCCGCTGCTGCGGCTGGCGCTGCGGACCCTTCGACCTGGACGGCGCTGCTGCCCGCAGCCTCGGCGGGCCCGTGGCAGGTCAGGCCGTCGATCGTGCACACGCGCCTCGCAGGCGAAGCTCGGCTCGTCCACGACCTCCGGGGCGACCTGTAGGTCGCGGTACTCGGCCTGCCGGTTAATCCGGTCGATCTTCTGGGCGGTGAGGTCGCGCACCTTCGCGACCAGTGCATCACGCACAGGCGCCACGCCTTCGACTTTGCCTCGCGTGAGTGCTTCCCACCGGCTCAGCCCGCGGAGCTGGGCGAGGGCGTCGTGAATCTGCGCGGTGGCGTCGTCGTCGGCCGTCAGACCATCGAGCGGCGGGTCCATCGCGGAGTCCTCAGAGTCGAAAGGCCGTACACAAACCCGACGTTAGCGCGGCGGCAGGACGGCAAAACCTAGCCCCCCGGCAATGCGTCACCGGGGGGCCTAGGGAACTCCGGAAGTGTGTACGGACCGGAGGAACTCACCGTGACGGCGTCGACCGTCTGCAAGACAACGTACAGCACGCCGATGACACCTCCGCGGCGACCGCCGGTAGGCCCCAGCACGTGCGCTCCATCGGGGCGGGGTGAACCTCACGCTGATCTCAGCCCTCGTCTGAGGAGAGCGGCGGGGCGATCTCGTCCCTTGACAGGCTCTCGTCGGTCGCCGCTTGCTCGCTCGAAGGGTGACGACGCTGCCATTTGCGCCAGCGACGCTCGGGCCATACGTCCCACGGTCCTAGCTCTGGCACGTTCGGAAACCAGAAGCCGCCCTCGCTGACGGGGAAGGTCGTTCCGCCGAGGTTCACCGGGCGCAGGAGAACGCGCGCCGTCGAGAGCTTCTCGCGGGCCTCCTCAAACCGCTTCACGATGGAGTCGCTCCACGGAAAAGTGTCTCGGCCGGGGTCGATCCGCTCGAAATCTTCCCGCAGAGTCAAGATCATGCGCACCGCCGCAGCGGCAACGACGAGAGTCTCCCAGTTGCTCGGACTGATCTCACCTGCCACCGTCGGAGAGTGCTCCGACCACGCATCGAGCCGAGGTCCCATTCCGTGAAACCACCATCCGCCGTTGTCAGCCGTCGGCTTCAGTGCGACTTCGTTCCAGCCAAGCTCTTGGTCGATGAGGCGGACAGCGCGCAGAATCTCTATCGCACGACGCTGTCGATCCCGGCGCTCGCGACGGCGCTCAAGCTGCCAAGTCGAGAGCAGCCCTAGGCCACCTGCGGCGAGCGTCCCAGCGATCCCGGCAAGGCCGAGCACGGTCGAGTCAGACACGCGCCGATTCTGACTCGCGCCTCGGCCGGAGACGAGCCGAGATTGGGGCGGGTGGCCCCAAGGGTGGCCCCACGCGGCGCGGATCGGGCGCGAAGTGTTCCGATATTGTTCCGACGGGGCCGGATCGGCTCGGCCCCAAAAAGGCGATAGGCCCCGGTTTCTCGGGGCCTATCGGCACTCGCCTGTTATGGGCGATACTGGGCTCGAACCAGTGACCTCCGCCTTGTCGAGGCGGCGCTCTCCCAGCTGAGCTAATCGCCCTGTAATTGGGCTCTCAGGGTATCAGCGCCCGGACTGCGCGAAGCGAGCGCGCTTAGCGCGAAGGGGCATTCGCGCACGCTACGCTAGGCATCCTTCGGGGCGACGTGGCGGAGTGGCTACGCAGCGGCCTGCAAAGCCGTTTACACCGGTTCGATTCCGGTCGTCGCCTTAGCAGCATCGCCCGTTCGTGGCGCCATGCAGGCGGAGTCCGTGACGGTGGCCCTACACGCAACCGCTCGGCCGCTGCGGTTTGCGTTTTTCCTGTGGAGGAAACGCTTGCGGTGGCGGCGGCAGAGGATATTCTTCGACGCCTGGCGCGTTTTCGTTTCCGGTGTCCGCTGCCTGCGTCGGGCAGTTGCTGAGCACGATGCGCGGGTCGGTGCGTGAGGCGCCCGGTAGTGATGGGACCGACGGGTTGGGCCCCACGGCGAAGTTGAACGCAGCCGTCAGATCGCCGGTGTGCCCACGCCGCCATTTGCTCAGGTTCGGCACCTTGGGGCCGAAGCGCCGCTCCAGGAAGCGCAGCGTGGAGGTGTGATCGAAGTTGTGCGAGCAGGTCAAGCCCCCGCGCGTGAACGGAGATATCACGAGCATCGGCACGCGGAAGCCAAGGCCGATCGGTCCCTTGAAGCCGCCGGCGAGTTCCGAGTCGTTCACGAGTTCCTCGCCCGGGGTGCCCGGCGGGGCCGTCGGCGGCGCGACATGGTCGAAGAAGCCGCCGTTCTCGTCGTAGGTGAAGAACAGGGCTGACTTTTCCCAAACCGCCTGGTTTGCGGTGAGAGCGTCGAGGCATTCCGCGAGCACCGCCTCGCCGTTTGTGACAGGTGCGGGGGGGTGCTCGCTGTCGACCAGTGACGCGAGGATCCAGGAGACCTGCGGCAATGTACCCGCTTCGCAGTCAGCCTTGAATTCCGCGGGGAACGAGGGTGTGAAGGCGTTTTTTTTCAGTTCCGAGTTTTCTTCGTACGCTTTGAAGTAGTGAAGGACGCCGTCGCCTTCGTCGCCGTCGGGCGTCGAGTAGACCTTCCAGCTGATGCCCGCGTCCTGTAGCTGCTCGGGATAGGTTCGCCAGGTGAACTTGCCGTAGTATTCGGCGCGTTTGCTCACCTGCGTCTGTAGCGACGGACCGCCTGTCGCGTTGAGGTCGATCGTCGCCGACATCGAGTACAGCCGGTTGGGATCGGTCGGTCCGAGCACCGAGCAGAAGTAGCGGTCGCAGATCGTGAAGTTTTCCGCGAGCGCGTGGAAGAAGGGCAGGTCTTCGTTCGTGTAGTAGCCCATCGTGTTGTGGCCGAACTTCGGGTTCGTCTGGAGATGCACCTCCAGCCACCTGTCCAGCGCGCCGCCGTCCCAGCATTCGTGCATGGCCTCCCACTCGTGCGATATGTCGCAGACGCACTCGCCGTTTTTGTTCGTGTCGAAGCGAAACGGCAGCAGATGCCCGCCGTAGGGTTCCCCGGCCGTTCCCGGGAACGGCTGATAGAAGATCGTTTTGCCGCTGCTGTCAGGCAGGAGTTTGGCTTTGCTGTGGAACCCGTTGACGCCGCGGAAGGTTCCGAAATAGCTGTCAAACGAGCGGTTCTCGTTGATGAAGATGACGACGTGCTCGATGTTGCCGAGTCCGCCACATACGGTCGGCGCCGCGAGCACCTTTTCGAGCACCTTCGCGGGCGCCGCCAGCGTCTCCACGCTCGCGAGTGCTCCCGCTGCTGCGCCCGCGCGCAGCAGGTCACGACGCGTGATTCCCCCTCCCCAAGCTGTCCCCCGCGATGACACTCGAGAGCAAGCTATCACCTAGCCGCAGCCGCTACAAGAAATCGTGGTTTCATCGCGTGAAGCTGTGTAAAGGATGTTTTACGGGATAATTCGCGGTTTCCCGCGCCGCGGCGCACCGCCTGTGGTATAAGCGGCCCTCGCAGGTCTTGGTAATTTGCAGCCGCGAGGGGGTTCGGGGTGAGGGTTTCGCTTCTGGATAGAAGGCCGGCGTGGGCAGCGCTCCGCGAGTACTTTCGGCACCGCAGCACCGCAAGCGCGCTCGTACGCACGCGCGGTCGGCGTCTGCTCGCGATCGCGCTCGGTGTGGCATGCCTGTCGCTGCCGGTGGCATCGGCTGGTGCCGCAGTGCCTGCCCAGCCGTACGGCACAAACGACGCCGGCGGTTTCCGAAACGTCCTTCCGCCCGGTGAGAACGGGCTGGTCAACGGCACGCAGCTCACCGAATTCGAGCTCAACAAAACGTATCCGCCCCACTTCAAAGATCAGCTGCCTCTGTACGCGGGGCTGCTGTACGCCTCGCCTACGCTGACCCACGAACAGATCCCGAGCTACTACAAGGACGCGACCTTCGGCGTCAAAGAAGGCGATCTCGGCAGCACCGAACAGCCGCTCACGCGCAGCGACGTCACGATCTACCGCGACGCATCATTCGGGGTCCCGCACATCTACGGAAGCACGCGTGGGGGCGTGATGTTCGGGGCCGGCTACGCCGCAGCTGCTGACAGGCTCTTCTTTATCGACGTGCTGCGCCACACGGCGCGCGCCGAACTGTCCTCATTCGTCGGCGGCGCTGCCGGCAACCGCGCGATGGACCGCGTGCAGTGGTCGATCGCCCCCTACACCGAAGCGGATCTCGAATCGCAGATCACCAACGCCGTGAAACTGTATGGCGCCGACGGCGAAAAAGTCCTCAACGACGTCAAAGAATTCGTCGCCGGGATCAACGCGTACATCGACGAAGCGCTGGTCAACCCCAACAAGATGCCAGCCGAGTACGCGGCGCTCAAACAGGCGCCGACGGAATGGAAGCCCACCGACGTGCTCGCCGAGGCTTCGCTGATCGGCGGGATCTTCGGCAAGGGCGGCGGCTCGGAGGTGCGTTCGGCGCTCGCGCTGCAGGCGCTAGAAAAACAGCTCGGCAAATCCCTCGGCCGGACGACGTGGAAGACGTTCCGCGAGCACAACGACCCCGAGGCGCCAGTCACGGTCTCCGCCAGCTTCCCCTACGAGACCGGTGCGCCGTTTTCGAAAACCGGCCTCGCCCTCCCAGATCCGGGCACGGTCAGCTTTGTCAGCGACGGCGAAGAAGTGGCAGCGCCCAGCCCCTCGCGGGTCCGCTCGTCCGCTACGCGCCCGGCGAGGCTCACAAACGCTGCCCTGACCACGGACACGCCTGACCCCGTGGCGGTCCCCAACGACGGCTCGATCGGCTCGCAGCTGCTGCGCCAGTCCCTCGCGGGTCCGCCGCACGCCTCCAACTGGGAGCTCGTCAACGCCTCGCACTCGACCAACGGCCACGCCATCGCCGTGATGGGCCCGCAGGTCGGCTACTTCGTGCCCGAGGTGCTCATGGAGGAGGACCTGCACGGCCCAGGAATCGACGCCCGCGGCGCCGCCTTCCCGGGCGTCAACCTGTACGTCGAGCTCGGCCACGGACGCGATTACGCCTGGAGCGCGACGACGGCGACCTCCGACAACGTCGACACCTTCGCCGAGGTCCTCTGCCAGGACGAATTCCATTACCTCTACAAGGGCAACTGCCTGCCGATGGAAAAGCTGGAAAAAACGAATACATGGACGCCCAACGCGTCCGACGAAACGCCTCCCGGGTCCGAAAAGCTGACGATCTACCGCACGGTTCACGGCCTCGTGTACGCGCGCGGAAAGGTCGGCGGCAAAGACGTCGCGTTCGCCAGCGCGCGCACGACCTACTTCCACGAGGCCGACTCGGCGCTCGGCTTCTCGGAGCTCAACGAACCGGGGTTTACGACAGGGCCGAAACGCTTCCAGGAAGCAGTCGCCAGGATCAACTTCGCCTTCAACTGGTCATACGCGGACGCGAACAACATCGCCTACTACCTCTCGGGCTGGTACCCCGTGCGAGCCCCGAAAACCTCGCCCGACTTCCCGATCCTGGGCACGGGTGAATTCGACTGGCAGGGCTACAACCCCGAACTGCACACGATGAACGTCCTGGCGTTCAAAAAACACCCCAACGCGATCAACCCGGACTTCCTCGTCTCTTGGAACAACAAGCAGGCACCGAATTGGTCCGCTGCTGACGACGTCTACTCCTACGGCGCCGTCCACCGCATGCAGCTGATCCGCAACTTCATCGAAGCGGACATAGCAGGCGGCAAAAAGATGGGCGTCGAACAGCTCATCTCGGCGATGGACGAGGCCGCCACACAGGACATCCGCACCGTCGAGGTGTGGCCGATCATCAAGCAGGTGCTCGGCACGCCGTCCAGCCCGCAGCTGCAGGAAGCGGTAGCCAAGCTCGACAACTGGTACCAGGCGGGTGGGCACCGGCGCGACCTGAACAACACAGACATCTCCAAACCCGGGACCTACCAGAACAACGAAGCGATCACGATCATCGACGCGTGGTGGCCGAAACTGCTCGAAGCGGAGTTCAAGCCGTCGCTGGGCAGCGCGGGAATCGCTGCGCTGCAGAGCATGCACTCCTTTGGGGACCCGTTCCCCGGAGGCTCGCCCTCGGCGCCTTCCTTCTTTGAAGGCTGGTACGGCTATGTGAGCAAGGACCTGCGCGATCTGCTGGCGGCCAACGGCCAGGGAACGACGCCGCTCGGGGCCTTCAAAAAGATCTACTGCGGGAAAGGCTCGCTCGAAGCGTGCCGCTCGGCATTGCAGGGCTCGCTGCAGGAAGCCCTGTCCGTGACGCCGCAGGAAATCTACGGGCACGGGGCGTGCGCCGGAAACGCGCAGGCCAGCTGCTTCGACATGAACCGCTGGACGAGCGCGAGCGCGGCTTCGATCCCGCCGTTCCCATTCCAGAACCGGCCGACGTTCCAGCAGGTGGTTGAGCCGACCCAGACGCTGCTGCGCTGAGGGCGCCGCGGCAGCGCACATAGGTTGCTCCGCCTCGCCGGGCCAGCCAGCGAGGCGCGGGCGGCCCTCGGACATCTCGCTGGCGACGCCTGTAGGGCGAGCCGCGATCACGGCGATTGCGCGGCGGACCCCGCCGGGCGCCCACCGCCGGCTCCGCTCCGCGGCGCGCTCGTGCGCCGCGCCGCGCCGCGCCACGGAGCAGCCGCTGCTCGCGCTCGCCGTCGGCAGCGAGCGGCGCGCACCTTCCGTTGCAACGCAATTTGCGAAGAAATCTGGTACGTTGCCGCGCGTTCGTGCCGAATCTCTCACCCCTGGGTGCGAGATCGGGGGAACCATGGCGGCAATAGCCGCGGGGGCGAATCGCCACGGCGGTGGCGTAGCGTAGATGCCTTACGCGAGCCCGACAGCTAACCCCGTAGGCGCCAAGCAATGGAGAAAGGACGCGCTCACATGTCGGGATTGCCGCGTGATCTTGCTGTTGTCGACCCCTGGAACGCCTCGCTCGAGCGCTCACGTGCGCGACGCGCACGAGCACGCGGGCACACGCGGCGACACCGATCGGGCGTCCCGATCGCAAGCCTTTTCTCCAGCGGCAACGCGGCAGACGGGCCAGCTGTGCTGCGCGCCGGCGCAGAGGTCCCGCGCGATCTCGCCGCTCCTGAGCTGTGGGAGCTGTCACTGGGGCGCTCCCGTGCCCGCAGGCGCACCGCCGAGCTGCAGTTCGTCCCCGCCGGCTCGCGTGCGAAGCGCGCCTCGCTCGGTGCCCTCGCGGCGCTCACGGTAGGTCCGACGGCGAGCCTCGCAGACGGACAGTCCGTGGCGAGCGCCCCGCCGGGCCCAGAACCGCCGACCACAGCCGAACACTCGCTCGAACTCACGACCGAAGACGAAGGCCGCCAGGTCGAGCTGCTCCAGCGCGCGCTCGCAGATGTCAGGGTTGACGGAATCTTCGGCCCCGAAACCGAAGGCGCGGTCCGAGCCTTTCAGGCCAGCCGCGGCCTGGCAGTGGACGGAATCGCGGGCCCGCTGACCAACGCCGCGCTGCGCAGCGGCGCGCCGGCGATCGCCGGCCCGCTGGCCGACGCCTCGCTGTCAGCGACCACGGCGACCAGCTCGGCCACCTCGACTCCCGCCGGCACCTCGACTCCGGCGGCCGCCGGACAGGGGGCGGCCGCGATCCCAAGCGGCGTAAGCGCCAGCGGCGGGAGCGAGGCCGCGAACGCGAACGAAAGCGAAAGCGAAAGCGAAAACGAAGCGTCCGCCGCTGGCGACGCTGTGAGTCGCCTTCAGGCTGCGCTTCACCTGCCCGTGGACGGCACATTTGGCCCCGAAACCGAGGCCGCGGTCCGTCGCCTGCAGGACCGTCACGGCCTGAACACCGACGGCGTCGTCGGTCCGGCCACATGGCGCACGATCGGCGTGCGCGGCGCAGAAACGCTCACCCCCCCGGCAAGCGCCGCGCCTGAAGCGCAGCCCAGCGGCGAAGTCGCCGGCGGCGCTGCCGAACAGCCCAGCTCGAGCACGGGCGCCCCATCCGGCGGAAACGGAGTGTCGCGCCTCCAGGCCGCGCTGCACCTACCGGTCGATGGAACCCTCGGTCCCGAAACCGAGGCTGCGATACGCAGGCTGCAGGCGCGGCACGGACTCGCCGTGGATGGAGTGGTCGGCCCGGCCACGTGGAGTGCGATCGGTGTCAGCGGCGAGCGCACGTTGAACCCGCCGCGCGCAGCGGCCGCCCCCCACGAGACTGGGGCGTCCGACGAATCAGCATCCTCCGAATCGGCGTCCTCCTCCAGCCCATCCTCCTCCGGCGGGTCGAGCGAAGGCTCGGGCGTCGTTTCGCGGGTTATCTCGGCTGGCGATGAAATCGCCACCCGGCCATACGTCTACGGCGGTGGTCACGGCTCGTTCAGGTCATCCGGATATGACTGCTCGGGGTCCGTCTCCTACGCGCTGCACGGCGGCGGCCTGCTGAACTCTCCAGAGGACTCCAGCGCGCTCGAGTCCTACGGCTCGGCGGGGCCGGGGCGGCACGTGACGATCTACGCAAACTCACAGCACGCGTTCATGGTCGTGGACGGGAAACGATTCGATACGAGCGCCCAGCGAGAAGGGGGCAGCAGGTGGTCGAGCTCGATGAGGTCGACGTCTGGTTACGTCGTGCGTCATCCACCGGGCCTGTAGACGCCGCCTGAGGAGCGTGCGAGAGCCTCAAGGGCGCCCGCTCGATGGGCGCCCTTCGTGCGCATGGACAGGCTCGCTGGCGCGAGCACGGAGGACACGCACCGTCGCACGCCTGAGAGTCCCGTCCCAACCCCTGCCTAGCGTTGCTCGGCCGCAGAAGCTCACGCGGGGGGGAACAGCGAGGCATGTTCGCAAGGGCGCACACGTTCACGATCGACGGATTCCAAACACGACACGTCACCGTCGAGGTGGACATCCGCGCCGGCCTGCCCGCGTTCGCCGTGGTGGGGCTCGCCGACGCTGCCGTTCGCGAGGCGCGCGAGCGGGTGCGCGCGGCGATCCGAAACTCGGGCTATGAGTTCCCTGCCCGCCGTATCACCGCGAACCTCGCGCCGGGAGACGTGCCCAAGGCGGGACCGGCACTCGATCTGCCGCTCGCGTGCGCCGTGCTCGCGGCCAGCGGACAGCTGACGAGCCGCCTGCTCGAGAGTCACGCCCTATATGGCGAGCTGGCGCTCGATGGCGGCCTTCGAGCCTCGCGCGGAACGCTGGCGGTCGCGCAGGCGACCGCGCGCGCTGGGCTGAAGTGCCTGCTGCTGTGCGCCGAGAGCGCGTCCGAGGCGCTTCTGGTCGAGGGGCTCTCGGTTGCCGCCGCGTCCTCCCTCCGCGCCGCCACGCGTGTGTTGAGCGGCGGCGCGGCAGAGCCGCTAGCGCGCGCCCGCACGGCGAGCGGAGGGGCGCGCGTTTCGCGCGCCCGCGAAGAGGAGCTCCCCGGTGCTCCGGACCTGAGCGACATCCGCGGTCAGCACCACGCCGTGCGAGCACTCGTGATCGCCGCCGCGGGCGGCCACAACAGCTTGCTGAGCGGCCCGCCTGGCACGGGCAAGACGATGCTGGCCCAGCGACTTGAGTCGATCCTGCCCCCGCTGAGCCGCTCGGAGGCCATCGACGTGACTCGCATACACAGCCTCGCAGGCCACGTCGCAGGCGGGCTCGTGCGCAGGCGGCCGTTTCGCGCTCCGCACCATTCGATCACCGCAGCCGGGCTCGTGGGCGGCTCGCGGCGAGGGTCGCTGGGCGAGGCGGTCCTAGCCCACAACGGCGTGCTGTTCCTGGACGAGCTCACGGAGTTCGCGCGGCCGACCTTGGAGGCGCTGCGCCAGCCGCTCGAGGAGGGTCGCATCGCGATCGCGCGCGCGCGCCACTCGGCGGTGTATCCGGCCAGCTTCATGTTGATCGCCGCGACCAACCCATGCCCGTGCGGCTATGCAGGCAGCGCCGAGCGCTGTCGCTGCAACGAAGCCGACTTCGCACGCCACAGGCGCAAGCTGAGCGGTCCGCTGCTCGACCGCATCGACCTCCTCGCGCAGCTGCCGCACGACGGTGTGTACGAGCCGAGCGCGGCTCCGCTGACGAGCTCCAAGAGAGCACGCGAGCGTGTCCTGCAAGCGCGTGAGCGCCAGTCCGCCCGGCTGGCCGACGACGGCATCAGCGTGAACGCGCACATGAACGCACGCATGTTGAAGCGGCATATCAGGCTGGATACACGCACCCAGGAGATGCTGCGCGAGGCCCACAAGATGGGCATGCTGAGCGCCCGCGGGCAGCATCGAGTACTGCGCGTCGCGCGCACGATCGCCGATCTGCGCGGCAGCGGGAGCGTGGCTGCGCGGGACGTGGGTGCGGCGATCGCCCTGCGGACCGAGTCGGGCCTGGCCGGGATGCGGGCGGCATGAGCACGAGCTCGCAAACTTCAGAGCCTGTCCGCGCCTGCTCGGATTGCCAGCGACGCGGCTGGTTGCTCGCGAGCTTGGGCGCGACGCTCGACCACTGCAGTCGGCGGCCGGAGCGCTTGCTCGAGGTGCTCGCGCTGAGCGATCAAGAGCTCCTGCGAGCCTTGGCCGGCAGCCGCGCCTCGCAGCTGGGCGCGGCTTACGAACGCTTCGACGCCGCTGAGCTCGCCGAAAAACAGCGCGCTGAGCCAATCTGCTGCCACCACCCGGGATATCCGCGTTCGCTGTCCGAGCCCGCCGCCCCTCGCATGCTCAACGTCGCCGGCGGCAGAGAGCGGCTTGGCGAGCTGAGCGCCGCGCCCGTGATCGCGATCGCCGGTACCGCTCGAGCCACCGACTACGGCATCCAGATCGCGGGCAGCCTGAGCCGCGGGCTCGCTGTGAGCGGCCTCACGATCGCCTGCTCGATGGCCGACGGAATAGCGGACGCGGCAATCGAGGGGGCCACGCGGGTTGGCGGAGGAACGGTCGTCGTTTGGCCCGGAGGTCTCGACGTCGCGTGCTCGCCCCGCAGCCGCTCGCGCCTCGCCGTCGCGCTCGAGCGCGGATGCGCCGTGAGCGAGCTCCCTGCCGGCTCGAGCGCGCGCCGCTGGACACACATCGCAGCCGCACGCACGCTCGCGAGCCTCGCGATGCTCGTCGTCGTGGTCGAGGCCGAGGCCAGCGCACACGAGCTCGTGGTCGCGTACGTGGCGCGCGAGTTCGCCAAGCCGCTCGCCGCGGTGCCGGGTCGCGTGACCTCGCGGGCCTCCTGCGGGGCCCACGAGCTGCTGATGGCCGGCGCGAGCCTGATCAGGGGACCAGGCGACGTGCTCGAGCTGCTGTGCCTCCCAAAAGCGCCATCGAGCGCGCGCCGGGGTGGGATGGGTCGCGCACTCGAGCCGCACCTGCGCGCGACGCTAGAAGGCGTGAGCGACGGGCTCGACACGCCGCAGCAGCTCGCCCACGACGAGCGCTGCGCCGCCGAGGTCCTGCTTGCGCTCAGCGAGCTCGAGCTCTTGGGTCTGGTGGCGCGCGGTGATGGAGGGAGATACGTCCTCCGAGAGCCCTGGTGCGAGCCGGCCGAGCCTGTCGTGCACAAGTAACGGGTCCCCGGCGCCGAAATGCCGCGGGACATGCACTCTTGAGGACGGCCTCGCCCTTGGAGGAAGCCCGCAAACCCTTGCCGAAGCGCGCTAATGATGCTCAAGTGGCGCCCTCCGGCCGCCGACTGGTTGGATTGAGATGAACGTCACGATGTGGGCCTCCAGCCCGTCTGTCTGAGCATGGCCCGCGCAAACGAGGGGCCCACCATCAGGAGCGCCGGTTCGAGAGCTCGGCCGGGCACGCCTGCCAGCGACACGGCCGCCGAGGTGCGCCGTCTTGGCGAGGCGCTGCAAGCGCGCAGCGCAGAGGTGCTCCAGCGCACGACCGATCGCGCGGCCGCGTCGGAAGAGCCGTTCGCCGGGGTCGTGCGCAAGAGCTTCGAGCGGATCTGCTCGCTTGCGACCGCGGCCGTGGCCGGGTGGATGACCACCGGCAGCTCGGAGGCGGGCTTGAAGGCCGCTGGCCGTGGAGGCTGGGATCTGTTCGGGCGCCTCGTGGCTCAACGGGCAGCGCCCATGCATGAGGTCATGCGGCGCTGCCTTTACTGGCGCGACGCGGCCGGCGAGGTTCTCGGCGACAGCGCCGAGCGCCTGGGCGTCGGTGCGGAGGCGGTCTCGCGAGCGCTGGAGATGCTGCAGATGACCGTCGACCTCGTGCTGGTGCGCATGTGCGAGGTGTTCGAGACAGAGCGCCTGCGAACAGACGAGGAGCTGATGCGCAGGCAGGAGGAGCTGGCGTTCATGGCGACCCATGACGCGCTCACCGGTCTTCCCAACAGGACCCTGATGCTCGACCGCGGCGAGCAGATGCTCCAGCGCGCAAGGCGTCACAGGGCCCCGGTCGCCGCTCTGCTGATTGACATCGACAACCTCAAGCAGATCAACGACACGCTCGGGCACGACGGCGGCGACGAGCTTCTGCGCGCGGTCGCGACGCGGCTCGACGCGATCGTGCGCGGCTCGGACGCGCTGGGTCGGATCGGCGGTGACGAGTTCGTGGTCATCGCGGACGAGCTCTCGCTCGCCGCGGGCCCCGAGCTGATCGCAGAACGCCTTCTCGCCGCCCTGCGCGAGCCGTTCACTCTCTCGACCGGCAAGGAGCACCAGGCGATCGTTACGGCCAGCATCGGGGTCGCGGCAGGCGACCGGGCGAGTACGGAACAGCTTCTGCGCGACGCCGATATCGCGATGTGCAGGGCCAAGTGGGAGGGCAAGGACCGATTCGTCTTCTTCGACAGCGCCATGCACGACGCCGCGCAGGACGAGGTCCAGCTCGAAATGGACCTGCGCGATGCACTGTCCGGCAACGAGTTCTTCCTGCACTACCAACCAACGTTCGCTCTCCGCGACATGAGCATTACCGGCATGGAGGCCTTGATCCGCTGGAGGCATCCCGCGCGCGGGACGATCCAGCCGGGCGAGTTCATCCCCCTGCTCGAGAAGAGCGGGCTCGTGCGACAGGTCGGAAGATGGGTGCTCGGCGAGGCCTGCCGCCAGACCGCCCGCTGGCACCGCGAGGGCTACGCGGTGAGCGTGGCCGTCAACGTCTCCGCGCGCCAGCTCGATGCCGACGACCTCGTCGAGGAGGTCCGCGACTCGCTCCGCGCAAGCGGGCTCAACCCCACAGCGCTCATACTCGAGATCACCGAGACGACGCTCATGAGCAATGCCGAAGCCACAGCGCAGCGGCTCGAGGCCATCAAGGATCTCGGCGTGCGCGTCGCGATCGACGACTTCGGCACGGGCTACTCCTCGCTCGCGCACCTACAGCGCTTCCCGGTGGACGCACTCAAGATCGACGGCTCGTTCCTCTCGAACCTCGACGACACCCCTGACGGCGAGGCGCTGATCCACACCCTCGTTCAGCTCGGCAAAGCGCTATCGATCGAAACGGTCGCCGAGGGCATCGAGCGCCACGAGCAGATTTCACTGCTTCGCCGCGAAGGCTGCGACAGCGGACAGGGCTACCTGTTCGCGCCGCCGATGGAGGCCGAGGCGGCGACGGACTTCATGCGCACGCAGCTGCGGCGAGCGGCCCTCAGCTACGCGGCGCAGCCCGCGTAGAAGCGAATAAAGGCGTGTGGTTCCACCACCACATAGTGGACTGATGTCTCGGTAGATACCGGGCACCCAAAGAAAGGCGGGTGCCGGTATGGGGAGCCGGCCGCCGTCTCGCTCGGCGCAACCTCTAGCGTGTGTGGCGTGAGCTCGCCGGCCCCGCCCCTGCTAGCCCTTCAGCCTGCCAGCAGGACTCGCTCGGCCTTGGTGCGTCGTGCCAGGACCCTCTCACTCTTGAGCATCGGATGGATGACGCTCGAGGCTGGGGTGGCGATCGTCGCGGCCGTGGTCGCGGGATCGGTTGCACTGCTCGGCTTCGGCCTCGACTCGCTGATCGAGCTTGCCTCGGCGAGCACGATTCTCTGGCTCTACACGGGCCAGCGTGATGACTCCGCCGCGGCCGAGCGCAGGGCCCAGCAGATCGTCGCGATCTGCTTCGCGGCGCTGGTCGTCTATCTAGCCTTCGATGCGATCACTACCCTCGCGGGCAGCTCGCACCCCGATGTGAGCTGGCCTGGGGCCGCGGTATCTGCGGCGGCGATCGTCGTCATGCCGCCACTCGCCCGCGCCAAGATCCGGGTCGCCACGCAGCTGGGCTCGGGAGCGACCGCCGGTGACGCGGCGCAGTCGCGGTTGTGCGCGGTCATCGCTGCTGCCGCACTGGTGAGCATCCTCGCGAACGCCGCGCTTGCCTGGTGGTGGCTTGACCCGATCGCCGGTCTCGCGATAGCCGGCCTAGCCGTCCATGAGGGACGCGAGGCGTGGGCTGGCGAGGTCTGCGCCGACTGCGCCCCAGTCGTACCGACAACACAATCCCTCCGGGGCGATCAGCAACGCGCCGGGGTGCTCGATGTCGAGACCCTCCCGCAGCGCCCGCCCCGCGCGACCAGCGCGTGAGAGGTCAGGCGCGGCAGCGCCGACTGTTGGGGACCGACAGTGGCGCGTTGCTCACGGGCGGGGGATCGCGCTTGCACCACGTCAGTTCGCGTGCCTGTCTGTCGACGACGGCAAGGAACGGGTAGTCGATACCGGCTGCCCGGGCTGCGCAGCGAAACGGTTGCCGCCCGTTGTGGGCAGCAGCTCCTCGCCGATCCGCGCGTGGGAGTAGCCGGCGATCAGCCCTCCGCCGACGCGGGCAGCTACCACGCCGGCATTGAGCAGAGCACACCGCCGCACTGTTCCGAGGGCTCGCTTCATCGGGAGCGGATCTCTCCGGCTTCGAAGTGGTGTCGAGCGGTCACTGGGCGGCCTTCAATGCGGCCTCGAGGGTTCTCTGCGTCTGCGGCCCGATCAGGGTTTTGACGATGCGTCCCTGTGCGTCGAGGACGGCGGTTGTCGGCAGACCTGGAATGTTGTAGGCCGCGCCGGTGGTGTCATTGCCATCGCGGAGGACCGGGAACGTCCACTTGTAGCGGCGGATGAACGAGCGCGCGTCGCCTAAGTTGTCGCCGTAATCAATGCCAACGAGCCGCCCGCGTCCGCCGAGGCTGGCCGCAAAGCGCTGAAGCCGCGGCGCCTCTTCCTGGCAGGGGTGACACCAGCTCGCCCAGAAGTTGATCAGCGCAGGCTTGCCGCGCAGGCTGGCAAGCGTCACGGCTGGGGGTGTGAGCACCTGATGGGGCAGCGGTGGAGCCGCGCGCCGCACCGCGCTGCGCGTGCCCGTGATGAGCACGGCGGCCGCGAGCGCCGCGACGCCGAGTGCGAACAGCGTCACCAGACGTCGTGAGGGCATCGCGCTCAGCGCCCGGCCAGGAGCTGCACGTCGTGAGCCAGGTCAGCCGGCCGGAAGTTGGCGGGATAGATCGTCAGCAGCCGGCCGCTCGCCGTGATCCCGTATACGAGCGCACTGTGCGCGACGCGATCGGGGCTGCTCGCGTCGCGTTCGGAGCCCACATACCACGCCGACCACGCGCGTCCGAGTTCGCGACCGTTGCCGATCAAGTACTGCATCCGGCCGGTCATGCCGTGGTGGCGCAAGAAGTCCGCGACGGCCGAGCGTGTATCGCCGTTCGGGTCGACCGAGACGGCGATGATCTGCACGTCTCGGGCCCGAGCGCCAAGTACACCAAGTGTCGCCTTCAGCTTCTCGGTGATGAGCGGGCAGACGTCGGGACAGTGCGTGTAGAGAAACGTTACGAGCACCACCCTGCCGCGATACTGGCTGAGCGTCACCGGCCTGCCCAAGTAGTTACGCAAGGCAATCGGCGGGGCGGCCCGCACCGGCGTGAGCGTGCCTCCCGCGAACTGCGCCGAGTGGGCGGCGTTGGCGTTTCCGGGGAGCCTTGGCTTCGTGCTGCCGCTCAGGAGTGCGACGGTCACCCCAGCTAGAACGGCGACTATGACGGCCACGGGCAGCAGCACCAGCGCCGGGCGCCGGGCGGATGAGGGCCGGCTCGCGGTCTGTGCGAGGTCGCGCGAGGCCTGCTCGGGGGTTGGGTCGTCCGGGGGCGACTGCTCTGTGTCGTCGATCTTCATGTGGCGCCCGCCTGTAGAGAGGTTCCCTGCTCGGCGCCCTGCGACTCAGGCACGGCGGCCCTGTCGGGAAGGACGACACCATACTACTATGGTCCCTAGTAGCCTCCACCGGCTCACGCAGGTCACGAGCGCTAACGGGCGGCTCGCCGATATCGCGCCATGAGGAGGACAGACCCCGCGTCCACGCCGACAACAACTCCCCGCCCGCGTGCTGTGCGCTGGGTGCTAGGCGCGCTCGCGGCAAGCCTCCCGCTGTTGTTTGTCGGGCTGCTCGTCTACGGCGTCACGGCGCAGAGCCCCAACAAGACGATCGATGACGCGCTGAGCCGCGGCCAGACGACGCTCGCGCCCTCGTTTCGACTGGCCGAGCTGCAAGGCGGTTTGCTCGGGACCCGGTTGCGGCCGAAGCTCGCGCCTGTATTCCGGCGACCGTCGGTGGGGCTGAAGGATCTGCGCGGGACGCCCATCGTGTTGAACTTCTGGGCCTCGTGGTGCGTGCCATGCCAGGAAGAGGCGCCGACGCTTGAGCGCGCCTGGCGTCAGCAGGCCCGACCGCGCGGGGTGCTGTTCCTGGGCCTCGACATGCAGGACGTCACCACCGACGCGCGGGGCTTCATGCGTAAGTACGCGATCGACTACCCCAACATCCGCGACCCCAGCAACGACGTCGCCCGCCGCTACGGCGTCACCGGAGTACCCGAGACGTTCGTCATCGCCGCCAGCGGCCAGATCGTCGGGCACGTCATCGGCGCCAGCTCGCGTGCGCAGTTGAGCGCGGGGATCGAGGCGGCGCTCGCCGGGCGCGTCCAGCACGCTCGCCGAGGAGGAGAACAACGTCCCATTGGGTAGCCGCCGAAAGCCGCGTGTCTTCAGGTCTTGAGCAGCTGTTCGATCGCCGCGTTGAACGCTGATGGATCGGTCAGCGAGGCGGCTTCGAACTTCTGCATCGCACCACCGGTCTTGCCGATCAGGAACGACGGGGTACCGTTGAAACCGGCGTTGTTCGCAGCCTGGGCGTCGCTTGTAATCGTGCTCTCGAACGCCGGGTCAGTTCGCGCGGCGCTCCATTTCGCCAGGTCCAGCCCGGGCACCTGGGAGGCGAGTCCCCGAAGGTAGGTCTCGGTGACATAGCCGGTGCCCTCTTCTCCCTGCTCGTGGTAGAAGAGCTCCAGGTAGTGCCACATCTTGCCCTGCTTGCCGGCGGCGAGCGCAGCGGCCTGCTGCGTCTTGAAGGTTTCCGGTTCCCGGGTGGCGGTCTCAAGCGCGCGGTCTTCGATCTTCAGCTTCCCTGGCCGTACCCAGGTCTGGATCAGCGGAGACAGCGCGCCGAGCGTGAACTCCTTGCAGACGGGGCACTCCAGGTCGCTGAAGAACTGCAAGGTCACCGGTGCGTCTGGCCTGCCCAGCACATTCCCCGACTGTGGGATGCCGTTCAGCAGGGAGCTAACCGCGGCAACGGTCTGGTTGGCCGCTTTCTTGTTGGTCACGAGGCCCTTCTTGGCACCGCCACCGGTGGCGATGACGACCGCCACGATGACCGCGACCACGATCGCGCCCACGATGCCCAGCTGCGTCAATCGGGTGCGCCGCGCCGCGCTTGCCGCCGCGGCCTGTTCAAGCGCTTTGCGCTCGGCGCGCGCGTGTTCGCGACGCTGCTTGCGGGTCAGCTGTTCCTCGTCGGCTGGGCCGCTCATCTCGCGGTGGGCCTTTCCCGCAGGCGTACAGTCGTGCGCACGGTCCTACCCAGGTGTCTTGTTCGTCGGCGGCAAGTACCTACGGAAGCGCTAATACTAGGCAGCCTAGTATATTTCCCAGTCGGCCGTAGGTTCCGTTGTTTGTGTTCTACCTGGCCCGATGCGAGACGCGTGGCGCACGGCGCCGCGGCAGCCGTAGGTCGCGATACCGGCAGGCGAACATGGAGAGCGTCTCGAGCGCTAGCTGTGCCGAGCGCCCTGCCAGCGGCGTCGCGTGAGCGCCACCAGGCACACCCCGAGCGCGAGCGGCAGCACAACCATCCCGATCATGCACGCCTGGGCGCTGAGCACCGCGACGCTGAGCGCTCCGGGCGCGGCCGTGTGCGCGACGATCATCGCAACAGCCATCAGCGCGGCGAGGGTCACAAGTGCTGCCATGAGCAGCGAGAACGGCAACTCCCCGCGCGGGCGTTCCCCGAGCAGGTGATCGACGCGCTCGGGTGCAATACCCACGACACCAGCCGGACGCTCGGTGAACGCCAGCAGCGCGGCAGCCAGAGACCGGCGATCGGCGCCCACAGTCAGGGCCGCCTCGTCGGCTGCGACCTCGGCCAGAGTGTGGTACCGCTCGCGCAGGTGGCGCATGACGGGCAGGAAGAACAAGCAGTCGCTGAGGACCTCGACGATCAAGATGCGAAGCGGGTCACGGCGATGGCAATGGTGCGCCTCGTGCTCGACCACCGCGGCAAGCGATCGGTCCTCGACGGTCTCTAGCGCCCCGGTCGACACGTAGACCCGCGGCCGCAGCAGTCCGGCGCAGAACGCCACCGGCGACTGGTGGGCGAAAACCCTCAGCTCCGTGCCGCGACACGCCGTGTCGCGCTGCACCTGGAGGCTCGACAGCACCGCGCGCTGGGCGCGGCAGTGGCGCACCGCGGAGCGGACGGCCAAGCCCAGCACCGCCAAGCCGATCCCCGTGAGTGCGAGCACGAGCGCGGAGATCCCCGTCTGCCCGGAGAACACGACTTCCCGGCAGGCTTGCAGCAACCGATCGGGCGTGGGGCCACCCAGGCTGAGCGAGCGCACCGCGACCGCCACTGCGAGCACCACGACCGCCGCACCGGTTGCGCCAAGCGCCGCGATCACGCGGTAGACGCGGCCGGCGCTACGCACCGCGAGCCAATCGCCGCAGCTGCCTCACGCGCGCTGGATCGAGCTTGTCGATCTCCTTCGCGAAATGGACGAGCGCGACCTCGCCGAACTCGCTCACGAGCGCGCTGACCTCCTGCCGCGCCCGCGAGCGCAGGAACTCCTCGCGTGTCAGCCGCGGCCAGTAGGCGTCCGTGCGGCCCTCGCGCTCACGGTGCAACAGGCCCTTGCGCGCGAGCCGCGCCATGATCGTCATGTACGTCGTGTAGGCGCGATCTTTGCGGCGCTTCTTGTTCAGCGCCACCATCACGGCGCGGACATTCGTGCGCCCCTGACGCCAAACCTCCTCCATGACCTCGCTCTCCAGTTCGTAGAGCGCCGGAGGCGCCGGCGCGCCGTGACTCATTTCTGAAGCGTATCCCGACTCCCAGGCGCAAGCGCGGCCTCTGGCTGGTCGCTGGCCTCAGCGTCGGCGTGAACGCCCTCCAGGCCCTCGGGCTGTGCGATAGGCCGCGCGTGCACCTGGCGCGGATCATCGAGGGTAGCGGGCGGCTGTGCCGGCGGGGCGTTCGAGCGCGAGCCGCGCGCCATGAACCACATCATCGCGCCCATGCCGACCGGACAAGCCAACGCGCACAGAGCGATGAAGGGAGTCGCCGAGGCGAGGATTGCATTAGCCATGCTTACCTCCTAGATGAATTACGATGCGGCATAGTAGTTATGCAGCATAGTAGATGGCCGCTGGGCTCCGGCGGGCTCATTGACGGGTTCGGGCGCCACTCACGGTTCAGGCGCACAACGAACACAGACCCGGTGAACAACAGCCCCATGGCGATGATGGTGACCCCCGCGAGCTTGCTCAGAAGGTGCTGGTTGCGGAAGAGAAGCGACCCGATCGCCGTGGCGCTAAGACCCAGCAGAATGAAGATGAGGGAGAAGCTGGCGACGAACAGGACGCAGCGTCGAAGCATCTGCGGATCGAGACGCCGGGAGCCTCCGGCCGGCCTGGCGCCCGAGACCGTGGCCAGGTAGCCGGGCACGAGCGGCAGGCAGCAGGGCGAGACGAACGAGACCAGGCCAGCCGCGAACGCGAGCAAGATGCTGGGTGAGCTGACGCCAAGCGCAGATGCAGTAAGCACTACGACGCAGCATCGTACTAGTGGGGACTCAGCCGACCGACTGCTTCCGATCAGCTGCATCCGTCGGTGACGACCCGCTCGGCCTGCGTCACGGTCCGCCGTACCTACCCGGTGCGGCTGAGCGAGCCGAGCGCGTAGGGTCACGGGCGTGGATGGTGCGCAGACGCATGAGCCGACGTTCCTATTCGCTGACCTGGCTGGGTTCACCGCGCTGACGGAGGCGATGGGCGACGAGGAGGCAGCCGACGTGGCTGTTGACTTCTGCACGTCAGTGCGCGCGCTGCTGGGCGATCACGGCACCGAAGAGGTCAAGACGATCGGCGACGCCCTGATGCTCCACGCGCGCGATCCGGCATGGGCGGTCGAGCTGGGGCTGCGCATCGTCGAGGATGTGGGCTCGCGTCACTACTTCCCGGTCGTGCGAGTGGGTATGCACACGGGGGCCGCGGTCGAGCGCGCCGGCGACTGGTTCGGCGCCGCCGTCAACCTCGCGGCTCGCGTCTCTGCGGCCGCCGCCGGCTCCGAGGTACTGCTCACCGACGCGACGCGTCGAGCCAGCGGCACGCTCACCGGGATCGCGCTTCACGCGCGCGGCCGACGCTCCTTCAGGAACGTCGCGGAGCCGGTCGAGATATTCGCGGCTGTTCGGACCGGTGTTGAGACGGATGTCGGTCTGCCGATCGACCCCGTATGCCGGATGGCCGTCGATCCCGACCACGCCGCCGGGCAGCTCGTGCACGACGGTGTCGAGTACCACTTTTGTTCGCTCGCGTGCGCGAACGCGTTCTCGGGGAACCCGGCGCGCTATGCATCGGCGGGGACGGGCGTCGATCGAGATCGCTAGCCGAGGGGCACCAATTCAGGCCACCGACGCGCTCTCCTCAAGCCCGTCGAGAAAGCGGCGCAGGCACGCCTGTGAGCGAACCACAGATCCTCGGCGCTCACGTCAGCGCCATTCTCGCGCGAACACAGCAGAAGCGTTCTGACACCCGCCAGTGGGCCCGGTATCTGAGGCTGTCGCCCCGGTCAGTTGCCTCTACGCCGCTTGCCTCGCCGAAGGAACGCCCACGCGCCGCCGAGCAGCATGCCGCCCATCATCACAACCATCATCACGACCATCACGACGGTCATCGCCCCGCCCATACTGCCTCATTACCCCGGCTGGTGTGCGCGTAGTCGCTTGACGATTCCCACACCACGCTCGAGGCGATGAACGTGCCCGAGAGCAGCAGTGCGCCCGCCAGTACGGCTTTCATGGCCGGCTAAGGCGAGCGGTGCTGTCCCCGACGAGCGCGTCTCGCTCCCCTTTCCCGCGCCACGGCCCGCGCCATGCGCTTGGCGTCGATCCGGATGTTTCGAAGCGGGCCGCTGAGACGAACGGTGTAGCCCACGAAATAGAGGCCAGGCGAACTCGGAAGCGCTTTACCGCGTGCCACCGCCGGCTCCCCCCTCTCGCTGAGGACACCGAGGTGGCCGACGAGGGGCTCGAGCCCACGCTCATAGCCGGTGGCGGAGATCACGGCGTCGGGCTGGATCCGCTGCCCACCGGCGAGGACCACGTCCGGGCCCTCAAAGCCCTCCACCGCTGCCACGATCTCGATCCTCCCCTCCTTGACGGCGTCCACGAACCCGTCGTCGATCGCGGGGCCAACCCGTCGCTCCCGGAGGGTGGACATGAGCCCCATCGGCGGGCGGGGAAGGCCGTAGGGCGAGAGATCGCCGAAGATCATCCGCTGGGTGAGGGCCGCCGCGCGGTCGCCAACCGACGACGGCAGCCGGTCGAGGAGGGGGGCCGTCGGGTTGAGCGGGATCCCGAGGCGGCAACGCCTGAGGACATTCGGAGGAGTCCGCACTGCCACCCGCACCCGCGCCGCCCCTCCCTCCGCCAGAAAGAACGCGAGCTCCGAGCCGGTGACCCCGGCGGAGACCACCAGGACGTCGCGCCCGCGATACGCAGAGGCGTTGCGGTAGCTGGCCGCGTGGATCAACTCGCCCGAGAAGGCATCGCGGCCGGGCCAGTCGGGCATCTTGGACTGGCGGTCATAGCCCGTCGCGATGACCACCACCCTCGCCTCAAGCGGGCCCCGGGAGGTCGCCACCAGCCAGCGGTCGCCCCGCCGGTCGAGGCGCTCGACCTCCGTTCCGAACTGGACCCGCAGGGCATGCTTCCTGGCGTAGTCCTCGAGGTACTCGATCCACTCCTCGCGCGAGGGAAAGTGGCGGGGGCGCCGCCCAGCGTGATAGCCGGGCTGGGTCGACATCCATCCGAGCGTGTTCAGGCGCAGGCCCTCATACCGCGATCGCCAGCTCATCCCGACCTGGTTGCTGCGCTCGAGGACGAGGCTTTCGACGCCGAGCTTCTGAAGCATGGCGGCCGAGGACAGCCCGGCGGCCCCGGCGCCGCAGACGATGGCCTCCTCCGAGACCCTCCCCTGGACGGTCATGGGCGATCGGCCACAGCGGGGATCGCGGACACGTCGAAGCGTCGCCGGCCCCTTAGAGGGCTTGCGCCGCTCGCATCGCGCCAGCGGCCAGTCCAAACGTTATCTCGTGCGCGGTGGCCATCACCACGACCGGGCGGGACGCGGGATGGTCGCGAGAGATCTGCCGCGGGGCTGTCGAAGCTCATGGCTTTTGCATGGATCGGGCCGGCCCGGGCCTGCGCGCGATCCCGAGGATGTGGGTCTCGGCGATCGTCTCGAGCAACCCCATGTGAAAGCGAAACCGCTCGCACGACTCGGTCTCGAACCCCGCCGCCGCGATCGCCGCGGCGGTGTCGCGGTTCAGATGGCAACCCCCGCCGAGCCGCGACCAGACCGGCGTCGCGATCTGCTCGAGCGCCGACAGGAGCCGGCGCTCGTCGCGCACATGCTCGAAGAAGCGCAGCTCCCCGCCCGGGCGCAGCACGCGGTAGAGCTCGGCCAGCGCGCGCCGCTGAGAAGGCACTGAGCAGAGCACGAGGCACGCCACCGCCGCGTTGAACTCGCCGTCGCGGGCGGGCAGCGCATCAGCGAGGCCCGAGACGACGCGGATCGCGACTGTGCTCTCGGCGGCCGCCAGCGCCGCGCGGGCGCGCAGGCCGTTCTCGGGCTCGACGGCGACCACTTTCTCGACGCTCGCGGGGTAGAAGGCGAAGTTCTTGCCGTCACCGGCGCCGACCTCGATCACGCGGCCAGAGAGTCCTTCGAGTAGCCGTCGCCGGTGGCGATCCTCTCCGGCGGCTTTGGCGCGGGCGCTGAAGCGCGGGTACAGCACCCTTGCGAACAGCGGATGGCTGCAGGTGCCCTGCGAAGAGTCCGGCGTCCCGGCGAGTGCGTCTTCATACATGGCTCGGGATCCCACTACCGGCGCGCGCCTGCTCACTCATCTCGCCGTCCTCGCTCGGACGCTGAGCTGCGGCGCCCACCGGCATGCAGCTCACGC